>ERZ779737.1515-NODE-1515-length-17840-cov-5.500534_pt1 | contig 17840 bp, 18 predicted proteins | sample MGYA00511889_ERZ779737 | MGnify/ENA primary metagenome ERZ779737 (study PRJEB29588, sample SAMEA2163575) | human gut metagenome | biome: human gut; feature: human-associated habitat; material: faeces | place: Denmark | collected 2008/2010 ...
CAGGCTTTCCATTTCCTGGGCGATGCGGCGGACGACGCCCTCTTCCTGGCAGGATTCAGAGGGGATGGCGATCATGTCCCGCAGGAACTTGGCCATAGCGGGACGATAGTCCTGTGCGGCCTTCTTGATGGCTTCGAAATTCATGGTGTTACCTCCGTTTGCTTTCCTTATTTTCTGTCTCAACAGGGGGGAGATTTGTTCTCTATGCTTTTATCATATCACAGAGAACGCAGATGTCAAACAAAAAATCTGGATTCCTAAAAATTTTTTTGGGAAAGCCGTTGATTTCTGAAAAAAGTGTGGTATCATGGGGGTGTAGAAAAATTGCGGAGAGGTGGGCTATGGAGGAAAAACGTTTGGAAATGCTCAAACAGCTGGCGGCGGGCATCGCCGCGCAGGTGCTGGCAGAGGCTCAAAAATGAAACGTCTGCTGCTTACCTGCACCGACCTGATGGCGATACAGTTCCTCGTACCGCATGTGAAATATCTTTCGTCGCACGGTTTTTCGGTGGAGCTTGCCTGCTCCGTCGTCGGGGACAGGCTCGGCGACCTTCACCGTGAGCTTGACGGAATAGCGCCGATACACACCGTCCGGCTCGTGCGCAGTCCGTTTTCACCTGCCAACCGTCACGGCTACGGCGACCTGAAAAGGATAATCGACGGCGGCAGTTATGATATCATATGGACGAACGAGCCCGTTATGGGCGTTATGACGCGCCTTGCGGCGCGCGGTGCACGCCGCCGCGGCACACGTGTCGTTTATATGGTGCACGGCTTTCATTTTTATAAGGGCGCGCCGCTCGTCAACTGGATGATCTATTACCCCGTTGAAAAGTTCTGCTCGCGCTTCTGCGATATGATAATCACCATCAACGAGGAAGACCACCGCCGCGCCGCGACCTTCCACGCGAAGAGGGTGGAGAAGATACCCGGCGTTGGTGTCAACCTCGACCGTTTTTCACCGGACGTGAATACCCGCAGCGAGTGGCGCAAAAAGCTCGGCCTTGCAGATGACGATATCGCATTGCTGACGGTAGGGGAGCTTCATAAGGGGAAAAATCAACAAACGGTGATCCGTGCAATACGGAAAATAAACAATCCTCATATTCGGTACTTTCTGTGCGGAAAAGGTGAGGAAGAAGCGAATCTGAAAAAACTTGCAGTCGGATGTGGACTTAAAAAACAGGTGCATTTCCTCGGGTATCGTAGGGATATCGCAGAGATCATGTGTGCCTGTGATATATTTGCTTTTTTATCTTTGCGTGAAGGCCTGCCGCGGGCATTGATGGAATCAATGGCAAGCGGGCTGCCGGTCGTTTGTACCGGTATACGCGGAAATGTCGATCTTATTGAAGACGGCAAAGGCGGCTTTGTGGTTCCCGGTGACGCCGGCGAGGTCGCCGATGCGATAAAAAAGCTTATCGATTCTCCCGGGCTCCGCGCCGAAATGGGTGCTTGTAATGAAAAAGCTGTGGAGATTTTCAAAGAAGAAAATGCAGTTGAAGCGGTTGAAAATATTATGAGGTCGGTGAAGTATATAGATGAATAATAATTCGACACCCACATTAACGATTGTTACACCAACGTATAATCGTTCCCAAATGCTGCGTGCATGTTGGAAATCGCTTAAAGACCAGACCAATAATGACTTTCAATGGTTGGTTATTGATGACGGAAGCGAAGATAATACACGACAGGTGATTGAGAAGTTTATGGCAGAAGCACCCAACATGTGTATCGACTATTATTTTAAAGAAAACGGCGGGAAACATACTGCGCTGAATTTTTCACACAAGTATATAAAAGGCAAGTATGTGCTGATTTTGGACAGCGACGATATGTTAACACCGGATGCAGTTGAAATCGTAATTTCTTCATGGAGAAAATATGATTACGACACAAGCGTGAATGTCATATATTTTTACAGAAAGAATAAAAATGGAGAGACACTGTGCCACGTTAAGAATACAAATAGTGTGATTTATACTTACAAAGAAAAAAGAATATCAAAATTGCACAGTAGGGATTGTTGCGATACATTTAGATCAGAAACATTCATTAAATTTGTTTTTCCCGTTTTTTCAAATGAGCGGTTCATAGGGGAAGGCGCAGCATTTTTAGAAATTGAACTTTTGGGAAAAGGAGTGTATATAGATAGGGCAATATATGTGTGTGATTATTTGGAGAATGGACTTACAAAGCAAGGTCGAAAGATGAGGCTTTCCAATCCGTGCGGAGGACGTTTTAACTCAAATGTTTACATGAACAGAAAACTTAGTTTTTCGACCCGAATCAAAAATGCCGTCTTATATGTATGCTATAGTCATTTTGCCGGAGCCTCAATACGAAGAATGTATTTGGAAACCGATTATCGCGGTATCATGACTGTATGCCTGATTCCCGGGACGTTATTGTATTTCTATTGGAAGCGGAGATATTTTAGCAATGCCAATGGATAATTCTTTATATAAATTCAGTATTATAATACCTGTGTATAAAACAGAAAAAGAACTTTCAAGGTGCGTTGACAGTGTTTTAATGCAGGCTTATAAGAATTTCGAAATTATACTGGTTGATGATGGCTCTCCAGATAGATGCGGGGACATATGTAATGAATATGTCGAGAAGTATAAATATATAAAATGCATACACCAAAGCAATCAAGGACCGGCCGCGGCAAGAAATTCAGGTCTTGAGGTTGCCAATGGGCAATACGTGCTTTTTATGGATAGCGACGATATGTGGAATGACAACGAGGCGCTGATGCGGCTTAATTTAATTATTGATGAAAATCCTGATGTCGATGTGATTTGCTTTGGATATACACTTTATGATGCCGGTATGAATATCATAAAAAAATGTATTCCGACAATAGATAAACATTACGGAAAAAAATACGATATTGTAAAGCAGTTGGTTTATGATTATCAATATTATAATGCTGCATATTTGAAAGCTTTGAAAAGAACTTTTCTGATTGGCAATGGAATTTATTTTCAACATGGCGTGCTGAGCGAGGATATTGGATGGTCAGGACGTGTTTTAGTATATGCAAATGATATAAAAGTTTGTAGTTCGGCGTTTTATAGTTATATATTGAGAACAAGTGGATCCATTACATCTTCGATAGGTAAAAAGAACATAACAGATATTATAAATCAAATAGAAGAAGGCGTTTCACTGGTAGAAAAAGACGGCGAAAGCGAAGAGATGAAGCATCTGTATTATGAATATTGGGCGTATCAGTATGCTATGATTTTGGGTGATATACCTCGCATTAGACGTGATTCTCAATACGAAGAAATATTAGGGAAATACAAGAAATACACATTCTTGTTAAAATATCATCACAATAAAAAAGTGCTGGCTGTATTTTTGATGTATTCGGTTTTTGGGTTTGATATAACAATGAAATTTTTATATAGATATTTAAATCACAAATGGAGATAAGGAAAGAATCGGCACTTATAGTTGCGGCTTCTTTACGTATCGGCGGAGCCGAGAAAGTGGCTGCAGACATTGGTTTTTATGCGGATCCCGAAAAATTCACTATCCACTATGTTGTATTCGGCGACGAGGTCGGGGCATATGAGCCGGAGCTTGAGGCACGCGGGTGCAGGATATTTCACCTACCGCAGCCGTCCGAAAGCTTTTGCGCGTATATGAAGAACCTGAAAAAGCTTATCCGTACTTATCATTATGACGTCATTCACGCGCACACGATGTTCAACATAGGATGGGCGATGCTTGCCGGCAGACTTTACGGTGTTCCCGTACGTGTGGCTCACGCGCACTCGGCATTGGCTGAAAAACGCAGCGTAAAGGTCCGGCTGTATGAGGCGCTGATGAAATCTTTTATCCTCAGTTGTGCTACCGACCGTGTGGCTTGCGGAGTAAGCGCCGGAGAGCGGCTGTACGGCAGACGTGCATTCGGAAAAAAAGGAATAACGATCCTCAACGGAGTTGATACAAGGAGCTTTGCTTATGATGCGGACAGACGTGACGCATTCCGCAGTCAGCTCGGACTGCGTGACAGGTTCGTTATCGGTCACGCAGGGCATCTCGCGGCGGTGAAAAATCAGGCGTTTCTTATCGATCTTATGCCGGAGATACTCGTGAGGCGTCCGGATGCGTTCCTTTTGCTGCTCGGCGAGGGAGAGGACAGGCATATGCTTGAGCGGAAAATAAGCGAAATGGGTCTTGGGGCATATGTGCGTCTGACCGGCAATGTGCGCAATGTTGCCGATCATCTGAATGCAATGGATGTTTTTGCATTCCCGTCACTTTACGAGGGGATGCCGCTGTCGGTCATAGAGGTGCAGTCAAACGGTCTGCCGTGCGTGATCTCCGACAGTGTACCGAAGGATGTGTTTCTTACCGATCTGATCCATCCGCTGCCACTTGCCGACAGAGCCGAATGGGTAGATGCGATCTGCCGTGCCGGGAGGCGGGAGCCCGAAAAATATGCCTCGGAGATGCGGCGATCCGGCTTTGATGTAAGTGCGGCAATGCGGAAGATATATGAAATATACGAGAAAGGATGCAGTCAGTGACAAAAATCCTCTTTTTCATTGAATCCCTGAGCGGCGGCGGGGCGGAAAAGGTGCTTTGCAATTTGGTCAACGCGATGGACCGGACGAAGTTTGCCGTTACTGTTCAGACGCTCTGGCGTGAGGATGCGGCGAAGTATCTGGCTCCGGGGACGGAATACAGATACTGCTATCCATCAAAAAACAGGCTTTCGGAGTTGCGTATGCGCGCCGAGGCTGCCGCGGGGCTGACATATCCTCTCCACATAAAGGGCGACTACGACATTGAGGTCGCCTATCTTGAATGCGGCGCGACCAAAATAATGGCAGGCTCGACAAACAAGTCGGCGCTGAAGCTCGCGTGGGTACACTGTGATCTTAAAAACCGCATCGGCGATCCTGCGGCGTTTGCGGCGGCGACGAAGAAATATTATTCAAGCTACGACTATGCCGTTTGTGTTTCCGAAAACGTTCGCAAAAGCTTTTGCGAGCTTTACGGCGATACGGTCGATGCGGTCACTGTTTACAATACGGTTGACGATGCCGAGATATTGCGGAAGGCGGCGCTGCCGCTGCCTGGTGATGTGCATAAGCGCAGGATTACGGTTGCTGCGGTCGGCAGGCTGTGCGCGCCCAAAAATTTTGTTCGCGCTCTGGCGGCGCACAGGCGGCTGCTGTCGGAAGGCATCGACCACGATCTGTGGGTGATCGGAGAGGGCGAGGATCGCCCGATCCTTGAGGAATACATCCGTGAAAATCACCTTGAAGATTCGGCGAAGCTGCTCGGCTTCCGTAAGGATCCGTACTGTCTCATGAATGCCGCCGATCTGCTTGTATGTTCGTCGGTCTACGAGGGCTTCAGTACCTTTATCACCGAGGGGCTGATTCTCGGAAAGCCGATAGTCACGACCGATGTTTCCGGTATGCGCGAGCTTCTCGGCGACAGCCGGTACGGTCTTATCACTGACAATAACGACGAGGCGTTTTACGCGGGAGTGAAGCGTATGCTGACCGAGCCGGGACTTGCGGAGCATTATGCCGCGGCGGCTGCGCTGCGCGGTGCCGACTTCCGCAGCGAGCGGCTTGCGCGTGAGACGGAGCGGTTCTTTACCGAGGCGTTGAAACATAAAACGGAGATGACGCATGGGCGTTAAAATATATTATCTTGTTGTGGCTGCCGTGGTCGTTTTCGGCTTTTTGCTGCCGCAAGAGGGAAAGCAAAGAAAAATATATATTGTTCTTATGGCTGCCCTTCACGCGTTTATATGCGGATGGCGGTACAAGTATCTCACGGGAGACCTGATGAAATATGCGTGGGGATATATGTACACCATACCGCAGAACGGCTGGTTCAGCGATGAGGTATGGAGCGGCGGCAGAAACTTCGGCTTTTTCTGGCTCAACAAGCTCGTGGCAGCCGTTTCGGACAACGATTTTCAGGCCCTCCTTATCGTTATCGCGGTCATAACAGAGGCTGCCGTGGCGTATATCATCTGGAGGTACGCTCACCGTCCGTGGCTGAGCTATCTTATCTGGAACTGCTTCGGCTTCTACATTTTCGGCTTCAGCGCTATCAAGCAGGCGCTTGCAATGGCGGTCATAATGTGGGCGTTTACGGCGATAATGGATGAAAAGCCGCTGAAATTCGTGCTCATCACCCTGCTTGCCGGGTGCATCCATGTGCCGGCGCTCATATTCCTTCCGGCTTATCCGATCGCGCGCAGCAGGCTCACCGTCCGTCGGTTCGGCTTATATGCGGCATTTGCCGCGTTGGTATATCTGTTCCGCAACCCGATAGTTACGTTTGTCAGCAGCTTTTATTACGAGGAGACCGATTTTGCGGTGAACGACCGCCTCGGTTTGCGCTTTCTGATGATAGTCGCGCTCATTGCGGCGGGGATCATGCTGCACGGCTTCGGCGGCAAGCGCTTTTCAAAGCTCCTCAACCTTATGGTCGTTGCGGCAATGCTGCAGATGTTTTCGGGCTTCGACAACGTGTTTACGCGGCTTACCGACTACTATTTTCAGTTTGTTATACTATATCTCCCCATGATGCTGTATACGGAGGAGGATGACGCGGAGGGCGACAACCAGGCGATACGGCATATTGTTCTGACGCCCGGGCAGCGTACGGCTGCCGTTGCGTGTGTGGCGGTGCTGGCATTCTGGTATTACTATCATACAAATCTCGGCGCTGCCATTGACTATTCGGTGGATAACTATCTTAATTACAGGTTCTGCTGGGAGGTCGGGTAAATGAGATTCAGCGTTGTGATACCGGCGTATAACTGCTCGGGAACTCTTGTGGGGACCGTGGACAGCATCCGCGCTTCCGGCCTTACCGATCTTGAAATAATACTTATCGACGACGGCTCGACCGACGGCACCTCCGAGGTGTGCGACGGGCTTGCCGGGCGCTTTCCCGAGGTGCGCTGTGTTCATCAGAGCAACGAGGGGGTGTCTGCCGCGCGCAACCGCGGCATCGATGAATCTGAGGGTGAATATATCTGGTTCGTCGATTCGGATGATACGGTGGATGTGGGGGCGCTTGCACGTGCCTCCGGGATCGTTTCGGCACGGAAGCCGGATATGCTTATATTCGGTCTGAGCTTCGATTACTATCACCGGGGAAAAATGTACCGCCGCGACGAGCTGGTATATCCGCATGAGAGACTTATGTCGGATGATGACGCGGTGCATGATTTCGGAGCACTCTACGAATGCAACGCGCTGACTCCGGTATGGAACAAGCTTTATCGCCGCGAGACGGTCGTGAGCTCTGGCGTGCGCTTTCGCGAAGGAATGATCCTGATGGAGGATTTTCTGTTCGTTTTGGAGCTTCTGCCCTTCTGCCGTGGTATTTATTGCCTCCCCGAGGTGATATACCGGTATCGGCAATCGGAGGATGAGAGGGGCGCATACCGCAGGCTGCGCAGGATACCCGATCTTGCCGCATATCTCGAGCCGTTTGACGAGAGCATGAGGAAGCTGGCGCTTCCCGACCGCGATGAGCGTATGGCGGAGTTTTACCGTATGCTCCTGTGGCAGAAAATGTACTATGCGTCGTCACCGCAGGAGATAAGGCATGTCATTGACGTACACAAGCGCGGGAAATATGCCGGAGTGCCGTGCGAGACGGTATCGTTTAAAATATACCTGCGCAATCTTGTGTCACGGCTGCGTCACAGGCTTGCCGTTGAAGTAAAAACCGCCCGCTGCGCGGAGAGAAAAAGATGAGCGGAGCGACGGAGGTGCATATGAAAAAACGTATAGAGTACTTTGACGTAGCCAAGGCGCTGCTCATTGCGCTTGTCGTGATAGGGCACGAGCTTCAATATGCCAATCCCGCATACGATATCATTCCGTATACGCTTGCGCAGGAATTTATAGGTTCGTTCTATATGCCGGCGTTCTTTGTGATCTCCGGGCTGCTCTTCGATCCGAAGAGCCTTGCGGAGCGCTCATGGGGCGAGTTCGGCCTGCGGCGCATAAGGACTCTCGTGATCCCGTATTTCTTCTTTGAGATGCTGGCGATCGTTTATAAATCGCTTGTCCTCCGCAGCGTGTCGATTGTCGAGGGGCTGCGTCTTATGGTGACTTTTCGCTGTAATGTCGGAGCCGACTGGTTTCTGCCGGCAATGTTCATGGCAGATATCATTTTCTTTGCGCTTGTCAAATATCTGCACAATAAGTACGTTTTCGCGGCTGCGGCAGTCCTGTGCTTTGCGGCGACTCCGTTTTTGCCTGCGGGACATTGGTGGGGACTGCTTTTTCGCTGCCTGCTTGGGCTGGGGTTCATTCTCATCGGCTGCCTTCTCAAAAAATTCATGTCCGCATTCACATTTCCGAAAGCGGCTGTTGCCTTCCTTTTGACCGCGGCATCGAGTGCCGCATGCTTCAAGTTCGGATGGGGCAACGATTTTTACGGCTGTGTGCTGGGCAGCCCGCCGCTGTTTGCGCTGAGCGGGATATGCGGTACATATTTTGTGCTGTGGCTCGCATCACATATCCACGGCAGACTGTTTACGCTGATCGGCGAAAATTCGTTGATCATTATGGGTACGCATCAGCTCGTGCTCTACACGGTGCCGGCGAGGTCGGATATTCTGTGGATCGCCTGCGTGTTTGTCCTGATCGCGGCAGTCGAAGCAGCACTTATTTTCGCAATCAACAGGTTTTGTCCGTGGCTGATCGGAAAAACCGGAAAGGGAGTTTCACATGACGGTATCAAAACGGGAAACGGAGCTTGATATTCTTCGGCTGCTGGCAATATTGGCGGTGATCGCTATGCATGCAGGTGGTAATCAATACTTGAGTCCCAACTTCAACTCAAACCACCATTCGATGTTTGTGGCATCAATTGTCTGGTGCGTTCCAGTATTTTTTATGATTTCAGGTCGCTTCTTTCTCGATCCGTCGAGAGATGTTACCATAAAAAAAATATGGAGCAAATACTTATTACGCATAGTAACCGTCGTTGTTGTATGGTCGGCAGTATATACGTTGTTTTACGTATGGAGCGGAGCATACAGCAATCTGAACTTATGGGGAATATTAACTCAGTGGATTGAAGGTCCGTATCATTTCTGGTACCTATATTCATTGGGAGGACTATATATAGTCGCTCCGATTCTTAGAAAAATAACCGAAAATGAAAAACTGATGAGCTATTATCTCATCTTGTTTTCAATCGCGAACATTGTAAGTGAGTACATTATTTACATACCTAGAGCTGGAGCCATAATTAATTCATCCTTTGGCAAGTTGGGGCTTGATATGCTTATGGGATATAGCGGATATTACGTGCTGGGTTATTGCATTTTTCAGTACAAAGATAAGATAAACAAGAAGATCGAAGCAATTGTTTATACCGTGGGAGCAATTGCTTTAGTTGCGACGGTATTGCTTGAGGGGATGATTGCTCCCGAACTTCAAGAAGCAGATTTTGTCAAACAGTATTTGAAGCCAAATGTAATTATATTCTCAGCATCGATTTACACCTTTTTTATAAAACGAGTATCGAGATTCGATTTTTCGGACAAGGTTGTCTTGCTTTTCAAAAAATTGACGGAACTCAGCTTTGGCGTTTATATTCTGCATGCATTGATAAATGAATTTTTGGCATTCATTCCTTTGCCGCAGCCGATCTCCTGCCCGTACATTGTATTGTTTATGCTGACGGTTTCCATATATATACTCTGTCTTGCCGCCACATGGCTCATACGGCGGATCCCGTTAGTGGGAAAAAAGATCACGTAAGAGGTGCGTATGGACATAGATTTTGTTGTTCTCTGGGTGGACGGAAACGACCCGGAATGGCGGGCGGAAAAGGCGAAATATCAGGGCATGACTCTTGACGACAGCAACAGCGAGAACCGCTTCCGCGACTGGGGGCTGATGCCGTATTGGTTCCGTGCCGTGGAGAAGTTCACGCCGTGGGTCAGAAAGGTGCATTTTGTTACCTGCGGGCATGTTCCGGCTTTTCTCAATACCGGGCATCCCAAGCTGCATCATGTCAGGCATACCGACTTTATGCCGCCGGAGGCGCTGCCCACATTCAGCTCGCATGCCATCGAGATGAATATCCACAGGATCCCGGGGCTTGCGGAGCATTTCGTTTATTTCAACGACGATATGTTCATGCTTCGCCCGATGCCCGAGGAGTCCTTTTTCCGCGACGGGCTGCCGTGTACCTACGGCGGCGAGCATCCGATCGAGCTTGTCGGTGAGATCGGGATATGGCAGCACGCGGCGGTGAATGATCTCGGAGTCGTCAACCGTCATTTCGACAAGCGCAGTCAGGTCGCGCAGTTCGGGAAAAAGTACCGCAGCCGCGCGTACCGCTGGCAGGACAATATCCGAACGCTGGCGGCAGAGAAGCTGTTCCCCGATTATTTCACCGGATTCAGGAATCTTCACGCACCGGCGGCATATCTGAAGAGCACATTCGAGGCTGTATGGAATGCCGAGCCCGAGCTTTTGCGGCGCACCACTCTCAACCGTTTTCGCAGCGCGTCGGATGTCAACCAGTGGGTCTGCCTGTGGTGGCAGATAGCAAGCGGGCATTTTGCGCCGTTCAATACCGATAACGTCGTATCCTGTGCCGACGAAGAGACGATCGACGGTCTGTGCAATATGATCGGGGCGCAGAGCCACGATATGATCTGCATAAACGATCCCGAGACCTGCGTCGATCACGAGCGGTTGGCAGAGCGGCTGCACCGCGCGTTTGAGACTGTGCTGCCGCAGAAATGCGGTTTCGAACGCTGAAGGATAAACATTTCAACCGATATTTTGCCTTTTCGCAGCCGCACGGCGGCATAAAGGCAGGAAAGGAAGCATTGCGGGCGTAGGCGCTGCGGCAGGAAAATGAAAAAAAAGCTTATATTCATTACCGAGGCGCTCTGGATCGGCGGGATCGAGACGGCGCTTGTCAATCTTCTGAACAGGCTCGACCGCGAGCGGTATGACGTGACGTGCCTTATCTTGCGTGACGAACGCGAAACGGCGTCGCGCATCACCGCCGAATGCCGGCTCCTTGTGGCAGACAGGCATCACACGGTGTCGTTCGAAAAGCCTTACCGGTACGCGCGGATGTACGATCTCATGGAGGAGCCGCAGCACGCGTCGCGCGTGCGGCGGCTCGTGTGGCGCGCTCTTCGGCTTGCGCTGCGTGCGCCCGAGGCGAGGCGGTATTCGGCTTACATAAAGGATCAGCTCGGCGGAGAGCACTTTGACACGGCTATAATATACAGCGACCGCGCGGCGGAGTATGCCGTGCGCGCCGTGAACGCCGACAGATTTCTCATGTTTTATCACCACGGCGCGATGCGCCGCGAATATCACGATACATTCGGATACAGGCGGGCGGAGAAGATCATCGCGGTCTCCGAGGCGCTTGCCGAAAAGCTGCGTGCATTCCGCCCGGCGTATGCCGAAAAGATAATTGCGATCAACAACCTGACCGATGCCGACGGTGTGCGTGAAAAGAGCCTTGAAGCACCGCAGCAGGTTTTTCCCCGTGACAGCTTCAATATCGTGTCCTGCGGCAGGCTTTCGCCCGCAAAGGGAATGGACCTTGCCGTTGATGCCTGTGCGCTGTTGGTGCGGCGGGGCGTTACCGGCTTTCACTGGTGGATAGTCGGGGGCGGTCCGGAGGAGGCTGCGCTGCGCGAGAGGGCAGAACGCCTCGGTGTGCGGGATACGGTGACGCTGCTCGGGATGAGGGAAAATCCTTATCCGTATATCAGACAGGCGGACCTTTATGTGCAGCCGAGCAGGTTTGAGGCATACGGACTTACTATTGCCGAGGCAATGATCCTGAATGTCCCAATATTGTCGACCGATACGGACGGTGCGCGCGTCCTTCTCACTGACGGCGTGAGCGGGGCGCTCTGCGCCGCCGATGCCGGCAGCATTGCCGACGGCGTCATGCGCCTTATCGCCGATCCGGAAAGGCGCGCGGGATATGTGCGGTATCTGAAGGAGCACAGCCCCGAAAGCGAAAACTCCGCAATACTTGAAAAGCTGCGCGGGCTTTTTTGAAAATACACGGCGGATGACCGAGGATAACAGATGGAAGAACAGAAATTCACAACGGTGATCAAACCGAGAACGGGTTGGTTTGATCTCAAGCTCAAAGAGGTTTACGCATACAGGGATCTCATATTCCTGTTCGTAAAGCGCAACTTCATTTCAAAATACAAGCAGACCATTCTGGGGCCCGCGTGGGCTGTGATACAGCCGCTGCTGACCACTGTGGTGTTCACGCTCGTTTTCGGTAATATTGCGGGCCTTGCGCCCGGCGGCATACCGTCATTTATTTTCTACCTGTCGGGAACGGTCCTGTGGACGTATTTTTCAAACTGTCTCGGTCAGACGGCAAATACATTTGTGGCAAACAGCGCGACCATGGGCAAGGTATATTTTCCGCGCCTCGTGATGCCGATATCAACGGTTGTCTCGGAGCTTATCAGCCTTGCCATCCAGTTTTTCTTCATGGTCGTGTTCCTCATATATTATCTTGTCACCGGACAGGGCGTGCGCCCCGGTATTCTGATACTCATGACGCCGTTTATCGTGCTTCAGCTGGCGCTCCTCAGCCTCGGCTTCGGCATAATCATATCGGCGCTCACAACGAAATACCGCGACCTTGCGATGCTCGTCGGCTTCGGAACGCAACTGTGGATGTATGCTTCCCCGATAGCCTACGATATGTTCGGCTTTGCAGCCTTTGCGCCCGGCGGAAAGTGGCACACGCTCTATATGTGCAATCCGGTAACGCCGATAGTCAACCTGTTCAGATATGCATATCTCGGCATCGGCGCGGTCGAGTGGAAATTTTATTTTATCGGTTGGGCGACGACATTTGTCGTGCTGCTTATAGGCGTCATGCTCTTCAACCGTGTTGAAAAGACCTTTATGGATACCGTGTGAGGGACACTATGGACGAGATCGCAATAAAAATCGAACACGTTTCAAAGGAATACCGCCTCGGCGCCATAGGAGGCGGAACACTGCGGGGAGATCTTCAGAGCTGGTGGGCACGCGTCCGCGGCAGGGAGGACCCCAACAGCAAGATAGGCAGCGGCGAAAAGCACATCGGCGAACGCTTTCTGGCGCTCGACGATATATCGTTTGAGGTCAGAAAAGGCGAGGCTCTCGGAATAATCGGTCACAACGGCGCTGGCAAATCAACGCTGCTCAAGCTGCTCTCGCGCGTTACCGCGCCAACCGAGGGCACGATATCGTATAACGGCAGGATCGCCTCAATGCTTGAGGTGGGCACCGGCTTTCATCCCGAGTTGACGGGGCGCGAGAACGTTTATATGAACGGCGCCATCCTCGGCATGACAAAGGCCGAGATAGACCGGAAATTCGATAAGATCGTTGAATTCGCGGAGATGGAAAAATTCATCGACACTCCGGTCAAGCGTTATTCGAGCGGTATGTACGTCAAGCTTGCGTTTGCCGTCGCCGCGCACCTTGACAGCGAGATAATGGTAATGGACGAGGTACTTGCCGTCGGAGACATGAAGTTTCAGCAGAAGTGCCTCGGCAAAATGGGTGATGCCGCAGGCTCGGAGGGCAGAACGGTCCTTTACGTCAGCCATAACATGAATACCATACGCCAGCTCTGCACCCGCTGCATCGTCCTCGACCACGGAAAACTCGTGTTCGACGGCGATACCGAGAGGGCGATAGAGATATATTCAGATATGACAAAGACTCCTGCTCTTGTTAACCATTGTTCGGATGTAAAGAGAAACAGAGCGCTCGTTGATGAGCAAATACACATCTGTACGGTTACACTTTTGGACAAGGATAACGCTGTATACATTGGTAAAGAACCGGTTCATGTACGGGTTTCCTATACATCCGGAGTACCGATCGAAAGTTTGGCGTTCCGTATGACGGTCGAGGCTGCCGATAAAACGGTGGTCGGTCTTGCTACATCCAGACCTTCCGCCAAAGCCGAATGCGGTGAGAACGAGGTTGACTTGACCCTTATGCTCGATTGGCTTGCACCTGGAAGGTACGTTGTGAAATTGACGGCATATTCGGTAAATCAATTCGGGACGAATCAGATGCATGACGTTGTGGAAGAAGCATTTGCTTTTGAAAAGGAGCAAAACGACCGGGAAAATAACAATATGGCTTGGAATCATACCTGGTGGGGGTATATGATGTTTCCCGAAATAGCAATAGATTGATAGATACGCTGAGCCCGGAATCAACGTTCGGGAATAGTTTCGCTCATATATACAAAGCATGATTCCTTTTTATGAGGTGAAGATATGGATTTGGTCAGTATTATTATTCCGGCTTACAACGTTGCGGCATATATTGATCGGTGTGTTGAATCTGCACGTTCTCAGACATACTCTAATATTGAGATTATTCTTGTTGATGATGGTTCAACAGACGAGGAGACACCGTATAAATGTGAACCTAATACTGCCATTGTGGATCATGTGCATGTGATTAAAGATGTCGCATGTTATGTGATAGATCATACCCCATCATTATTCTACAGAATAGTGTCACGCGAACTGTCAAAAGTGCTTCCGTCGTATATTAATGAATTGATCGAAGGTGATATCAGATGCGTTCTTAAAAATGCTCTGATAGTTGATAACGGCAAAGTAATTGATCAGAGAATAAACGAATATCAGAATAGATAAAAAAGATGAAGGATATACTTCTTCCGCTGCGAAAATTACACGGAAATATATATGAGTTTCGAAAGCGTCGTAAAGAGGCGTTAACTATAGCAAAAAAATTCAAAACAGTTGGCAAAGATGTGGTGTTTTTTGTTCTTTCACCGACGCACGGAAATCTGGGTGATCATGCAATTGCCGAGGCTGCGCAGAAAATGCTGATTGAACTAAGGATCCCATTTATCGAAGTGACAACACGTCAACTTGGATTGCTGGATGCGCACAAGAAACTTGGCGTTATGAATGGACGGATGATCATTGTCAACGGTGGCGGCAATTTAGGGACACTATGGTTTGATGTTGAAATGCAGTTTCGCCATTTAATAAAAGAAAACCCGAAATCGAAGATTTTTTGTCTTCCAAATACGATATATTACGAACGCACCGGATGGGGTGATGCGGAGTTGAAGAAATCCGAAGAAATATACAACTCGCACATGGGGTTGAGAATTTATGCACGCGAAAAGGCATCGTACGATTTTATGAAGAATATATACCGCGATGTTGTACTTGTACCTGATATGGTTTTGTCTATGGATAAGTCGCGGCAGCAGTCTGTTCGTAAGGGCTGTTTGTTGTGTTTGCGGAATGATCTCGAAAAAACGAGAACGGAGCAGCAGGAAAAGGAGATCCGTAGGGTTGCCGGAGGGATATTTGGCGATGATGTATGCGATACGGATATGTGTGTGGATCATATGATCCTTCCTCAAAATCGTGCAGACGAACTGAATAGTAAATACGAGCAGTTCAAACATGCTCAACTTGTAATTACCGACCGATTACATGGAATGATTTTTGCAGCAATTACAGGAACCCCGTGCGTCGTAATTAATAGCAAAAGTCCCAAGGTTAAAGGATGCTACGAGTGGCTCAAGCGACTCGATTACATTAAATTTGCTGAAAGTGCGGATGAGGTTGGTGATCTGTATATGCAAATTCCAAATCGGATCTACCAATATGATAATCGTGAATTGCAACCGTATTATGCACAATTAAAAACCGATTTGCTAAAGGCTATGGAGAAATGATAAAATGCCTATAATATCTGTGATCGTCCCTGTTTACAATGTGGAGCCGTACCTGCGGCAGTGCGTTGACAGCATACTTGCGCAGACATTTACCGACTTTGAGCTGATCCTGGTCGACGACGGTTCGCCGGACAATTGCGGTGCGATATGCGATGAATATGCGGAAAAGGATCGGCGCATTCACGTTATCCATCAGGCGAACGGCGGACTTTCCGCTGCCAGAAATGCAGGCTTGGACTGGATGTTTGCAAACAGCACCAGCCGGTATGTGACGTTTATCGACAGTGATGACATGGTGGATGAGAATTATTTGGAAAAGCTGCTTGCCGCACTCGAAGAGAATGACGCTGACATATCGGTGTGTGATATGCTTTCATTCTGTAACGATGAGGATGTACTGAAAATGGCGGGGAACGATAATGTTTCGACCGCGATGAGCGGGCGCGAGGCTTGCCTGAGTATTTACAGAATGGACGGCAAGGTGCCTGTTATGGCATGGGGGAAGATATATAAAACCAACCTTTTCAAAGACATACGTTACCCTGTGGGTATGGTACATGAAGATGATGCGACCACACCTGAATTGTTTTATAAATCGAAGACGGTCATATTGACAAATGATATTCTTTATTTTTACCGTCAACGTGAAGGAAGCATTACAAACAAGCTTTTTACTGCCGCACGGTTTGACGGCGTAAAAGCGGTGGAACGGTGCATTGCTTTTTTCGAGCAGCAAAATGACCGTGAGCTTTCCGAGCTTGCGCGAATAAACAGATTGGTCGTGCAATCAAAAATCGTTATCAGGGCATACGGCGATCATGCTCAGAAAGCTGTTCCGAAAGAGTATGCTATGCCGGAGCGAAAAGCGTTGAGAAATATTCGCAAATGGACGAGTGACGATACATACACATGGTATCTCTCGTTGGTTCACCCGAAGTGGGTCAAGTCCCATTCGTATATACAAAAAATTCGCAGCTTGCTGAGGCTAAAAGACAGGAGACGGCAAATATGACCCACGGATTTATCACGATCGCCACGGGAGATGAGCAGTATTACAGGATGGCAGTGAATCTGCTGCGTTCGTACAGATATTTTACGGGATCTGCGCTGCCGTTTGCGGTGCTTGCCGACCGCGAGAACGAGTATACCGCCGAATTTGACGATGTGCGCCTTTTCCCGGAGGCGCGGCGCAACTATCTTGATAAGCTCGGTATGGTTCGATCTGCTGCCGTATGACGTGAATATTTTCATTGATGCCGATTGCCTTGCATACGGCGATCTGAACGTGCTTTTTGATGTTTTCGACAGTGCCGACGACTTTTCGTGTTTCGGGCGTGTCTTGCCGCTTGACGACAAAACGGGGTGGTTCGAGTATGAAAATCTCGGCGAACTGAGGCCGCGGGTCACAAATGTGATCGGTCTGCACGGCGGCATCTATTACATGCGCCGGACCGAAAAATGCCGTGAGGTGTTTGACACGGCCATGAGTCTTGTGCCCGATTATGCAAAATACAAATTCAAGGGCAGGTTCGCAACGCCGGGCGACGAACCGCTTATCACGCTCGGAATGGCTCTTTGCGGGTGCCGACCCATACCGCACGATCAGATGTATATTCTGTGCTACTGGGAGCACGAGGGCAGGATGAAGCTGAGTGTATCACGCGGCAGCGCACGCGATAAAATGAGCGGACAGAATACCATACTGGTACACTTCGGGACGCGTTTTACAAAAGAACCGCTTTACAAAAAGCAGATAGCCGACCTATGCACGCTTTCGGGCGGAAAGCCGCGCGTCGGCTTGATCGCTCACGCGGTTACATACGGCATCGGAAGCTTTGCGTTGGCTGTGCGGCGTTTTCTGCGTCGGGCGTGGAACAAGACCATGAGGATCCTCCGCCTGAAATGAAAAAGCGTTTGTTATGGCGGGTCGTTGCGGCGGCGGTCGCGGTCTGTTTCCTGTCGGTCGCGATATCCGCGATAGTGTGTTCTGTCGGGCTCGATGTGACGACGTATCGGGTGAATATCGACGGCATTGCGGACGGAGTGCGTCTTGTGTTCATTTC
>ERZ779737.1518-NODE-1518-length-17798-cov-3.707490_pt1 | contig 17798 bp, 12 predicted proteins | sample MGYA00511889_ERZ779737 | MGnify/ENA primary metagenome ERZ779737 (study PRJEB29588, sample SAMEA2163575) | human gut metagenome | biome: human gut; feature: human-associated habitat; material: faeces | place: Denmark | collected 2008/2010 ...
AATAACCCTAGCATTACTATTAATACTCCCCAAAATGACTCTTTCATATTATCACCTCTATTATTGATTATATCAAAAAATAATAGAGGAATAAAGATTATTCCTCTATTATCAATTCTTTTACAAACTTATCCATTCTATTTTTAATTATTAATAACATATTATTTAAAGTGTCACATGATTCTTTATAATCTAGATAAATTGGTATACTATTTAATTCTTTTTCTTTTTGTTTTAATTCTTCTTCTTTTAAAATAGAAGGACGTCTTACTAAATCTTTTTCTATTTGTTTTATCTCATTAACTAAAGAGTTAATATCTTCATTATTGCTTATTTTATTAGTAAGTGATACATAGTTTTTATACTCACTACTTTCTTTTATATTAGTAATTAATGCATCTATCTTTTTTATAATATCGTTATTCATCTAATACACCATCTAAACTCCATGTTTTTGCATCTGTTATTTTTACATTTACTATTTTACCAATATAACTTAAATCTGCTTTTACATTTACTAATTTATTTTCTTTAGAATATCCACTTAACATACCCTCTTTTTCACTTTTTCCATCTATTAATACTGATAAAGTTTTATTAAGCATACGGTCATTTGATTCTTTTGAATACTTATTTATTAAATCATTTAAGATTTGTAATCTTTCTTCTTTTTCTTCTTTAGTAACATTATCTTTTATATTTGCAGCAGGTGTTCCTACTCTTGGTGAATATATAAATGTGTATGCTAAATCATATTTGCATTCATTTACTATATCAAGGGTTTCTTTAAAATCCTCCATAGTTTCATTTGGAAATCCTACTATAATATCTGTAGTTAAACTTAAGTCTTTAATGTTTTCTTTTAATTTTTTTACTAATTCTAGGTATGATTCTTTAGTATATTTTCTTCCCATTAATTTAAGAATTCTATTGCTACCACTTTGTACTGGCAAATGAATATAAGGAAGTACATTTTCATTTTCTTTTATTACTTTAATCATATCATCATTAAAATCCCATGGATGAGATGTAACGAATTTTATTCTCTCTATTTTAGTATTTGCAACATCTTGTAATAAATTTGACATATCATATTTCATATCTTTAAAATCTTTTCCGTATGCATTTACATTTTGTCCAAGTAAAGTTACTTCTTTATATCCTTCTTTTACTAATTCTTCTACTTCACGCACTATATCTTTTGGAAGTCTACTTCTTTGTTTTCCTCTTGTATAAGGAACTATACAATAAGTACAAAATTTATCACATCCATACATAATATTAACCCATGCTTTAAACTTATTTTCTCTTTTTACTGGTATATCTTCAACTATATCTCCTTCTTTACTCCAAACATCTATTTGCTGTTTATTATTTTTAATACTATTATAAAGAGCATCTGGTAAAGAATGTAAGTTATGTGTTCCGATTACAAAATTAACCCATTTATACTTATCCATCAATGTATTAATTACAACTTCTTCTTGAGCCATACATCCACATATACCAATCATAAGAGGTCTTTCTTCTTTTATATGCTTAAGTCTTCCTAACATTCCATAAACTTTATTATGAACATTTTCTCTTATTGCACATGTATTTAGTATAACTAAAGATGCATCATCTATTCCAAGTGCTTTTTTATATCCCATGCCTTCTAACATCGCACATATATTTTCAGAATCTCTTTCATTCATTTGACATCCGTAAGTTCTTACATAATATTTTTTATTATCTCCTAAATGTTTATATTCATCTTTAATTTTAAAACCACGTATAATTTTAACTTCTTCTTTTCCTCTAGTTCTTGCATTTTTAAAATCAGGTGTATTCATAAAATCACTCCTTAACAAGTTAATATTTTATCATAAAATATATATAAAAACAAAGAAAACTATATAACAATTATATAGTTTTTAAAATAAACTTAACTGACTAGTTTCTGGCATACCTTCTAATATACCCATTGCTCGCATTTTATCTGCAACTGGTTGTGATACTTTACCTCTTTGAACAATATCCTCAATACTAAAGAATTCTTGTTTTTCTCTTTCTTCAACTAATTTTCTTGCAACAACGTCTCCTAAACCTTCTATTGCATTAAATGGTGGATATATTGAATTATCATCTTTTACATCCCATATAGTTGAATTACTTTTATATAAATCAACGGGTAAGAATTTAATTCCTCTTGCAGTTGCTTCAAGTGCCACTTTAAGACTTTCAAGTGTGCCCATTTCTCTATTAGTAGCATCAAATCCTTTGTTTTGTATTTCTATTATTTTTGCTTTTATAGCATCATACCCTTTTATCATAACTTCTACATCTACATCTGTTGCTTTGCATGTTAACCATGATGCATAGTAATAAACTGGCATATGCACTTTATACCATGCAATTCTAAATGCACTTATAACATATGCAGCAGCATGTGCTTTTGGGAACATGTATTTAATTTTTTGACATGAATTAATATACCAATCTTCTATTCCTGCTTCTTTCATAGTTTTTACATGTTCCATCCAACCTTCCGGATCTTTTGAAGCTTTACCTTTTCTAACAAACTCCATTATTTTAAATGCTTTAATTGGTTTTACACCATGATACATTAAATAAACCATTATATCATCACGACATCCAATTACATCTTTAAATGGAACTATTTTATTTTTAATAAGTTCTTGTGCATTGCCTAACCATACATCTGTACCATGAGAAAGACCTGATATTTTAATTAATTCTGCAAATGTTGTAGGCTTTGTTTCTGCAACCATACCTATTGTAAATGGAGTTCCAAATTCAGGTATTCCAAGTGTTCCTGTTTCACATAATATTTGTTCATTAGTAACTCCAAGTGCTTTTGTTGATGTAAATATACTCATTGTTTCTTTATCATCAAGTGGTACTTTAGTTATATCTGTATGTGTTAAATCTTGAATCATACGTAATTGCGTTGGGTCAGAATGTCCTAGTATATCAAGTTTTAATACGCATTGATCTATCGCATGGTAATCAAAATGTGTTGTTCTCCATGCAGATGAATCATCTTCTGCTGGAAATTGATATGGTGTAAAATCAAATACATCCATATAATCCGGTATAACTACTATACCTCCTGGGTGTTGTCCTGTTGTTCTTTTAACACCCGTACATCCAATTGCAAGTCTTTCCATTTCAACATTTCTTTTAGACATTCCTTTTTCTTCTAAATATCCTCTTACATATCCAAATGCTGTTTTATCTGCAACTGTACCTATTGTTCCTGCTCTATATACATTATCATCACCAAATAATACTTTAGTATAAGCATGAGCAGATGCTTGATTTAAATCACTAAAGTTTAAATCTATATCTGGTACTTTATCTGCATTAAAACCTAGGAATGTAGCAAATGGCATATCTTGTCCATCTTTATATAATGCTTCACCACATTTTGGACATTTTTTATCTGGTAAATCAAATCCAGTTGAATAATTTTTACCTAAAGGGATTCCTTCATCATCATTAAATATACTAGTTTTACAATTTAGACAACGATAATGAGCTGATAATGGATTAACTTCTGTTATACCCATCATTGTTGCAACAAATGATGAACCAACAGATCCACGGGAACCTACTAAATATCCTTCATCATTAGAGTGTTTAACTAATCTTTGTGCAATTAAGTATATAGGATCAAATCCACCGCCTATAATTCCACCAAGTTCTTTTTTTAATTTTTTCTCTAAAGAGTTATCGTTAAGGTCTCCATCTTCTTCATTCCAATTTTCTTTTAAGTGAGTCTTAATTAATTCTCTTACACTATCAAAACCTTCTAGTATTGTTTTATGTACACATGCAAAAGTTTTATTAATTAATTCTTCATCACTAATATCTTTATTTTCTTTCTTTATATTGTCTAATGTATATTTATATACAACATCTCCATATAACTCTGTAGATATTCTTTCTTCTATATTGTGTGGGAGTGGATCACCATACCATTCTTTTGCTTTATCATATACTAAATCTGTTACTACTCTTGGACAATCTAAGTAACTTTTTCCATCATCACTTTTAACTCTTGGTGAAAATGGTATACCTTTTGTATCTATTATAACTTCTATTTCATCTATTAAATCTAGAAAATCATTAGTATTTTTAACTACTATTTCATATGCTAAATCATTACCTAAAAATGCAAAATCATTAAGCATTTCATCAGTAGTTCTAAAGTGTTGTGATGGTATTTCTTTTATTTCTCTTTTAGCAAGAGGATGACGTCCTCCACCAGGTACTTTTTGATTAACTATAATCTCTCTATATATTTTATCTTCTCTTTTAAAATGATGTACATCTCCTGTAGCTACTATTATTTTACCTGCTTCTTTTGTAGCATTTATTATTTTCCTAATACGATCTTGTAGCTCATTAACATCTTTAAAATCACTAAGTTGGATTAAATGACCATACACTTCAGGAGGTTGAACCTCAACATAATCATAGAAATTAATTATATTTGTAAGTTCTTCTTTTTCTTTACTTCCTGCTTCTTTAAATACTTCACTTTCATAGCAACCACTACCAATTAATAAACCATCTCTTAATTCATTTAATTTACTTCTTAAAATTCTTGGAGTTTTATATAAATATACTGTGTTTGCAAGTGAAATTATTTTAAATAAATTTTTAAGTCCTTTTTTATTTTTGGCAATTGCATTAAAGTGAAATGTTCTTCCGAATTTATGTATTTCATTTTTTGATATTAAACTATCTAAATCAGATATTTTCTTAATATTTTGATTTGTAATTTTTTCAAGCATTTTATGAAATACATATGCAGTACCTTCTGCATCATAATCTGCTCTATGGTGTGCATCTTCTTCCCAAGGCACATTATATCTTTTAACAAGTGCACTTAATCCGTGACGTGAAAATCCTTGATCTATTACTCTTGATAATTCAAGTGTATCTATTACTGTATTTTTAAACTCACCTAAATTATATTTTTTCATAGACATTTCTATAAATGAAATATCAAATTTAGCATTGTGTGCGACCATTGGTAAGTCACCAGCCCAATCTAGGAATCTTTTAGTTACTTCTTCTTCATTATCTTTATCTTTTACCATTTCATCAGTAATACAAGTTAACTCAGTTATTTTATCTGGTATATGTCTACCTGGATTTATTAATTCATCAAATCTATCAATTATAATTCCTTCTTTTATTTTTACTGCACCTATTTCAATCATTTGATCTCCACCAGCAGCATTAAATCCGGTAGTTTCAGTATCAAATACAACAAATGTATTAGACATAAGATCTTCATCTGTAGGCCTTACTACTATATTTACTGTATCATCAACTAATGTAAGTTCAGTACCATATAATCCTTTAAAATGTTTACTTTTATCTTCTATTTTTTTATTATGATCATTAATTAATGAATATGCGATTGGGAATGCTTGACAACCATTATGGTCAGTTATTGCAACACCTCTATAACCCATATTAATGGCATTAGTAACTAACTCGCATGTATGTTTACCTAAATCAAGATTAGTAATACCATCCATTTGACTCATCATTGTATGAGCATGAAGTTCAACTCTTTTTACTGGCGCATCATCTACTATTTTTTTATCTTTAGAAGGTATTTCCATTATATCTTTAGCATTTAATACTATTTCTCTTGAATATGGATCATTTTTTGTAAATCCTTTTATTTTTATCCATTTACCAACTTTTAGTTTAGAACATAACGCACTAAATTCTTTCGCATCACGAGAAAATAATTTACAATAAATACTATCAGTATTATCACTTATTTTTAAAGTTAATATTTTAAATGGTGTTTTAGATGATTCAAAAGCATCTACACCAAATATATAACATTCAAGCACAAGATTTCCCTCTTCACCCATAATATTTCTTATTTCAGTATTAACTTCTTCTGTTATTTCACTACCAATAATTACTTTAGAGTCTTCCTTTTTAGTTTCTTTTTTTAACTCTTTAGTCTCCTGTTCTATCTCTTTTTTTATCTCTTCATTCTTCTTCTCATTAATAAATATTTTTATCTCATTATTAAATCCGCATTCAATAAATCTTTTTTTTATTATATCTATATACTCATTTAATCTTGACTCTTCTGCTTTACTTAAGACTTCTATAACTATATCATCATTATCTATGTATACACTATTTTCTATAAATATTTTAGAAGCCATTCCGTGTAAATCATTAATTATCATTTTATAATAAGAAAGTAGATAATCATAATTAACATTTTCATATTTAATTATTAAACTAGTACTTAATATTTTTTCATTATCTGTAAATGTTTTATTTATTAAACTATTAAAATCATTATACACATCAATATTTAAAGTACTTTTTAAGGATAATTTAAATAAACAAGTCTTATTACTTTTACTAATTACTATTTTATCTAAAACGCCATCAGTAAAATATGCATAATAATCCTCGTTCATATGTATTTTATCAAGTAATAATTTTAATTTATCATGCATGTTATCACAACCTTCTTTTGTCATTAGTTATTATAACATTTATATTAATTAGAACAAAGAAAAAATTCAAAATAAATTTGAATTTTAATTACATACTTAATATATATGGGTCAGTGCTTGTTCCACTTCCGCTTGTTATTTTTACACCTGACTTTAAGTATAAAGCTGGATAAACTGGCATTGAAACACTTGCATTACCACTATCTACACTACCATCATTATAAATACGCCATACATAAGATGAAGTATCAGATCTAGAAGCTGGTGAAAATGCCCACATTGATGTACCAGAATGCATCCAATTATTATTTTTACATATAAATTTATTATTTGCATCTAGAGTACGCATATCTGTTTTACACGTAGTCTCACTACTTGCATATGCATAATCTGTTATATATGGTAATCCAATATATCCTGTCCAAGAAGTTGTTCTTGTTATTGTATCATCAGTACAAGATGTACATATTTTACCATTTACAGTGCCTCTTTCTGCATTATAAGAAGAAATGGTTCCTAATGTTTTATTATATGTTAACGATGAAAATCCAATTGCACCTGTATTCCATGTATGATTATCTATCATTGATTTTGCTGTTTCATTCAAGCTTGCCGCTGGACACGTTGTTGTTGCATTCTTTGATGATTTATAACATGTTACATCAGATCCACCATAATATTTTGTATTTAAGTATCCTTTTAAATCAGATACACTCCATTCATTTATACCATATCCCATATTTACTGATGAATCACTTGAATCCCATGATAAATTACCTAATTTTTCATTTCTAATTATTTTAACATTATTACCAAATATTCCTATTACTCTCCAAGTTTCATCATTAAACTTAACATAGTTATTTGGATTTGCACCAGAATATCTTAAATTATGATCGGTTGTATTATCACTAACCATTTCTCCAGTTGATTTAAGTGCTTCAACTGCATTTCCAGTAACTTTCATCTTAAGTGTGTATGGATCAGTACTTGTTCCTGTTCCACCTGTTATTTCTACACCTGACTTTAAGTATACTGTTGGGAAAACAGAATGCGCACGAGATGCTTTGTCACGGTTCGCACTCCCAAACCACACGCCGTTAGCAACGCCCGAAAAGGCAATAGGTGACAGTGTCCACATTTCTTCATCACTTGTACTTCCATAGTGCATCCAATTGTTCTTTTTACATACATAGTTATTATTAGAATCTTCCGACTGCATATCTGTCTTACACACAGCTTCACTACTTGCATATGCCCAGTCTGTTACATAAGGTAGTGCAACGTATCCAGTCCATGAAGTTGTTCTTTCTATTGTATCATTACAATTAGCTCCGATTGTACATATTTTACCATTTGTAGTGCCTCTTTCTGCATTATAAAATGGTACTGTGTTTAATGCGTGAGTTTCTTGATTAGCAATAGTTGCGTCACTTACATTTATTGCACCTGTATTCCATGTATGATTATCTATCATAAATTTTGATGCTGCGTTTAAACTTACTGAAGGACATGTAGTTGTTGCATTATTTACTTCGTTATAACAAGTTACAGCAGACCCACCATAATACATTGTATTTAAATATTCCTTTAAATCGGCCTGACTCCACTCATTTACACCATATCCCATGTTTATTAATGAATCACTTGAATCCCATGATAAATTACCAATAGATTCACTTCTTATTAATTTAATGTTATCACCAAATATTCCAATTATTCTCCATAATTCATTATTAAATTTAACATAGTTATTTGGATTTACACCTTGATATCTTAGATTATGATCAGTTGTATTATCTCTTACCATTTCTCCATTTGATTTAAGTACGTCTGTTGCAGTTCCTGACGTTTTCATTGTGAAATTTACATTATCATCTACATTATATTGATAACTACATTCTATATCGTTATTATTTCCAGTTAAACTATTTCTTAGTGGAATATTTATTGTTAATAATGATGTGAATGCTCCATTACTACTTGATGTTATATTAGTTACATCTAAATCATCATAAAATTTATAACTTGATGGTATTTTTTCTTTAGTATCTCCATATGTAAATATACTATTTTTTTTATCTATTCTAAGTTCTCTTGTTGATCCATCTGTATATGTTACTGTATAGCAATTATCTCCACACGTTGTAAATGATTTCATTGTTTTATTTAGAAAATCTTTTTGTATTGTACTATTTACAACTGATGAGAATGCTACATAATCATTATATGCAATATTTTTTTGCTGTTTTTGTTGTAATGTTAGTACTGTTTTAAATAATGATATTGTTACTATTGTTATTAGTACAAAGCATACTAATAATTCAACTAAAGTAAAACCATTTCTTTTTTTATTCATATGATCACCTACTATAAGATAATTATACATTTTTTTTATTTTTTTTACAATATAAAAGAGGGTTTACCCTCAGATATATTTAATTATATAAGTTATATGTAATTTTCGTTTACCTCGTTATCTATTTGTTCTTCTACATCATCTAGTGTATCCCAAGATTCATCATCATCTTCTACTAATATTTTTGCTTTTGTATCTCCAATAATTTCTATTCCTAACTCTTTTTCTATTGTAAATGTGATATCATTATCTTTTATTTCTACTTTCTTACATGTAGGTTGTTTTAAACTTCTTACTATTACTTCTGTATCAGGTGTTATTTCACCATTTTTTACATTTACAATACTAGTGTTTGTATATGTAATTTTTTTACTTATTACATTTGTTTTTGTATCATTATCATATGAATACCAAATATTAACATCAAAACTTCCATCTATTACTATTTTGCCAGAGTTTGGATATCCTTTAAAAGCATGATTAATTACCCAACAACCTAGTACAGTTGTAGGAATAGTTTCTGGTGTTACTGTATATGAATCACTAAAACTTTTTTTACCTTTCCCAATTACTGCTTTAGTAACAATTTCTTTATATACTGCCACTTTAATCCCTCCTCACTTTAATTTATGATATTTATACTAAAAAAGTGCCTATGAGTTTTCTAATCTTACAATAATTACATCTTCTCCTATTTTTTGTATTTGATTAAAACTTATTAATAACTCACCTCTACTAGTAAAAAAACCACTAAATCCGTTTTTTTCTATTACAAGTGAATCAATTTTACCACTATAAGGATCTATTTTTATGTCGATTATATTACCAATTTTAGTTCCATCACTAATATTTATGACATCTTTTTTTTGTAAGAGTGATAATTTCATAACCTCACCAATAAATATTATTTAAAATGAAAAGTTTTTATTACTATTTAATTAACTTTTTAACATCTTTTATTGCATTTTTTTCAAGTCTTGATACTTGTGCTTGTGAAATACCTATTTCTTCACTTATTTCAACTTGAGTTTTTCCCATTAAATATCTATCTATTAATATTCTTTTTTCTTTATTTGGTATTTTGTTTAAAGCATCTTTTAAATATATACTTATATCCCAACTATTAATATTATCTTTTTTATCTTCTAATTGGTCTTGCAAGTATATTGTATCTCCTCCATCGTTATAAATGGGTTCATGCATACTTACTGGTTCTTTTAAACTATCAAGTGCTAAAATTATTTCTATTTCTTTTAAATCAAGCATTTTTGCTATTTCTTCATTACTTGGCTCAACCCCGTTTTTACTTGTTAATTCATCTTTTAATTTTATTACTTTATATGCAATATCTTTTGTACTTCTTGATATTCTTATACTATTATTATCTCTTAAGTATCTTTTTACCTCACCATCTATCATAGGTACTGCATATGTACTAAATTTAACATTATGTGATAAATCAAAATTATCTATTGCTTTTATTAAACCAACACATCCAATTTGAAATAAATCATCCATATTATCTATTCTGTTATTAAATTTTTTAAGAAGTGAAAGCACTAATTTTAAATTGCCATTAACAAGTATACTTCTTGCACTCTCATCTCCACATTTTAATCTTGAAAATAAATCATTCATTTCTTTATTATTTAATACTTTTATATCAGATGTATTTACACCACTTATATCTACTTTGCCTTTACCCATATAAAAATCCCTCCAACATAATATTGAAAGCATTTTTATATATTTATTCACAAATATAATATTTAAACCATTTATTAAGTTTTATTTTGGTTCATAAAAAAACATCTAATAAATATTAGATGTTATTTAAATATTCCTTTTAATTTTTCTTTAATTTGATCTTTACTAAATGGTTTTGATAAGTAATCTATAAATCCTTCACTTTTATATTTTTCTTCTGATCCTGCTATCGCATCTGCTGTAAGTGCTATTACTGGTGTATTAAAATTAGGTATTTTCTTTAATTCTTCTAATGCTATTTCTCCATTCATTACTGGCATCATTATATCCATTAATATAACATCATAATGTTTGTTTAATACTTTTTCTACACACTCTTTTCCGTTATAACATTCATCTACTTCTTTAAATCCTAGAGTATCTATACTCTTTTTTGCTACTTTTATATTTAGCTTATTATCATCTACTATTAATATACTCTTATTACTATAATCTATATTTACTCTTTCTTTTATAACCCCTATATCTATTAGTTGTGTCTCTGTTAAATCTTTATTCATCTTACTTATCTTTTGTGGAATACTTACTACAAATATTGATCCTGTTCCAAATTTTGATGATACATTTATTTTTCCACCCATAAGATCTACTAATTTCTTTGTTATTGCTAGTCCTAATCCTGTTCCTTCTGTTGTTGTATTCTTCTCTACATCAAGTCGTTCAAACTTATTAAATAATTTCTTTATGTTCTCTTCTTTTATTCCTATTCCTGTATCTTTTACACTTATTAATAATGTACATTTATCTCCTTCATTTATACACTTTGCACTTACTTCTATATATCCTTCATTTGTATACTTAATTGCATTTGATATAAGATTATTTAATATTTGCTTTATATGTAGTTTATCTCCTAGTAATTCATATGGTATATCTTCTGCTATATCAAGTCTCATCTCTACTTGTTTTGTACCTATTCTTACTTTATTTACTTTTACTAATGTTGTTAGTTCTTTCTTAAAATCATATGGTACTTCTATTATCTCTACTTTATCACTTTCTATCTTATTTATATCCATTATATTACCTACTATTTCTAGTAATGTATGTGATGCGGATACTATATCATTTAAATCCTCTTTCATTGAACTTGGACATTCTTCTTTTTCTTTCATATCTTCTGAAAGCCCTACTATCGCATTTAGAGGTGTCCTTATTTCATGTGACATACTTGATAAAAAGTCACTTTTTGCTCTATTTGCTCTTTCTGCATTCTCTTTTGCTATATTTAATTCTGCTATCATTTTTACATCTGGATTCTCTATTGTAAAATAAAGAAGATATGAAATTATAGTATGTGTAAATGTCATAAGTAATAATTCAGGTTTTAAAAACTGAACAATAGTTGATATACTCCCTATAACTATTAGTGCAATAAGTGGAATATACTTTTTTAATCTTTTTTTATCAAATGTAATAGCGATCTTAATTATCCCTAAAATTATAAATAAAAATGTCATAGAATAAACAATAAGTACTGGTATACCGCTAGGTAAAATCAAATTATTTGTTTTAGTATAATTAACTGGTAAAACTAATACTAATATTGATAATAGAATAATAATATATTTATATATTTTATTTAAGTTCTCTTTTTTTGCTATAACATTTATATACATTGAAAAATATGCTACCCAAAAAACATAATACACTAATATAAGTTTTGTACTAATGACGTAAATTAAATTGTTTTCAGTAATTCCTACTTTTATTAATACATAATTTGTAAATTCTATTATTGGCCCTAATAAAGTACAAATTAGAATTTTAGAAAACATTTTAGTTTCTGCGTGATCAATTCTCTTTTTACCGAAAAATATTATTACTAAAATGAATGTAAAAATAAAACTACATATAGTAAAAGATATATTCATAATTACACCTACCTTAAAATAAGTATACCACGCATTAAATAAAATAAAAAGACATGCTATTTACTTTTTACAGCAAGTCTTTTAAATATACTTTTCTTTTTACACTTTTCTTTTTCTATTTCTTCAAAATATATACATTTTAAATCTTTTATTTTTGTTTTCATCATTAGATTTCTTGGTATTTCATCTAATTCTTTATAAAATGTTGGAGCATGCATCATATCAAGTTTAGTTATAATATCTGTATATAATTTAGAATTAATTTGTTTTTTTAATTCTTCGTTAACATAATCTTCATAAACTATAAAACACGCAGGTGCTTCTTTTTCTTTTTCATCTGGAATTCCAATAACCGCACAATCTTTAATTCCAGTTATTTCTTTTGCTACATTTTCTATTTTTGGTGCCCAAACTTTATGCCCATCTCTTACAATTAGACCCGATTTTCTTCCCATACAGAATGTATGTCCAGCAGGGTCAATATATCCAAGATCTCCTGTGTGATACCATTTAGTTCCATCACTATGAGTAATTAATGCTTCATCTGTATTTTTTCTATCATTATAATATTCTTTAAATACATTAGGATTACTTGCAAGATAGCATATTTCTCCTACTTCATAATACATAAGTCCTTTATTATAATTTTCATCATCAATACATCTGGTATTATTTTCACTATCATATGCAAAAATTGCCACATCGTTTCCAGGGAATACTACTCCGACACAACCTTCATAGTAAGTATCTTTATTTTTAAGTACTCCATTAGGATTTTGTGCTGGTCCACATGTTTCAGATGTGCCTAATGCATTTTCTATTACTGCACTTGATCCACACTTTCTTAAAACTTCATTTGCTTCTTTTTCTAAAGATAACTCAAGTAAATCTCCACCAGAAATAAGATGTTTTTTCTTACTAAAATCTACATATCTTCCTTTTTCATTTTCTTTTTTTACATAATCACAAATTCTTTGTATTAAAAGAGGCCCAACAAGTGCAACTGTACTTTCATCATTTAGTATTTCTTTAGCACAATTAACTGGGTTAAAAAGTGGACTTAATGATGTAGTAACTCCCCATACTATAGCAAGAACTATATCATACCAAAAATATGAACTTGATGGAGGCATTGGATTAAACATAGAATCAGTACTATCTATATCAAATTCTGAATAAAGTTGTTTATATAAAGAACTTAAGAAGTTTTCATTAGTTGTTACAACACCCTTTGATTCACCTGTTGAACCGCTTGTTGGAAATATTGCAACACTTTCATTTTCTTCATATGGTTCAATTATATCTTCCATTTTTAAATTACTATTTTCATATTTTTTTATTGCATCATAAAAACTTACCCATTTTTTATTTTTACTACTTTTAATTTTTAGTAAAGATGCACTTTCTGATAAACTTATAATTGATTTTTCAAACTTTGACATATTAGGAATACTTCCTTTAATTGGTAAGTAAATTACCTGGTCTACTGAATCAATACTTTTTAATTTTGAATAGAATAAATCTAATGTAATTAAACATTTAGAATTTGATTCTTTTATGCATTTTTCAATATATTCTTTATTACTTGTAGGGTCTATTGGTCTTACTATGCCACCAATTAAATTTATAGCAAAAAAAGCATATATAGATTCAGGAACTGAAGGCGTGCATATAACTACTATATCACCTTTTTTTATTCCATAATCATTCTTAAGTACATTTGCAAACTTAATACTATTTTCTACAAGTTCTCCAAAAGTAACCTTTCTATCACATCTATATGCAACTAAATCTTTTATAGATTCTGCTTTTTCAAGTGCTATTTTGCTAATTCTTTCTCTTGGAAAATCTTTATCTAAAACTTCTTTACTAAAATATTGGCGATATGGTCTATCTTCTAAACCATATCCACTTAAAGAAAAACCCAATTTAGATTCTGTATCACTAACTAATTTAACTATTTCTTCACGAGTAATTGGTCTTGTACTATTACTTGATAAGTTATATATATGATCTAATACTTCGTCTTTCATAATATATCCCCCTTTTTATACCAATATTATATATAAAAAATAAAAAATGTCAAATTTTACAATTTGACATTTCAAAAAGATACCAGTAAATAACTAATATTCAATATTTTTTATCAAGAATATAACATTATAATAACGCTTTTTACTGCCTAGTCAAAACAATTTTTTTAAATTGTTTTTTGCCTTTTTGAATAATTAATTCACCATTTTTAAAATCTTTTGTAGTAATTACTTTGTTAATATCATTTTCTTTTATAGCGTTTACACTTATACCATTTTGTTCAATCATTCTTCTTCCCTCAGATTTTGATAAAACAATATTTGATAAATTTAATAAATCTGTTAATAGCAATCCATTTTCCAACATATGCTCTTTTATTTCAAATATTTCAATATTTTCAGGTGCCCCACCCTTAGCTACTGTATTATATCTTTCTTCAGCTTGATTAATAAATTCTTCTCCATGATACATTTTAATTATTTCTTCTGCATATTTCCTATGTGCCATTAATATATCTTCGTTCATCCACTTTTCTACATCTTTCATATCTAAATCTGTAGTAAGATTAAAATAATCTAATAGCACAGCATCAGGTATTTTCATAGCTTTTTCATACATTTTTTCAGGAGTTTCATCTACTCCGATATAATTTCCTAATGATTTAGACATCTTTTCCTTACCATCTAATCCTACTAATAAAGGAAAACACATTACATCTTGTGGTTCTTGATCATAGTCTTTTTGTAACTCTCTACCAACTAGCAAATTAAATGTTTGATCTGTTCCACCTATTTCTATATCAGCATGTAATGCAACTGAATCATATCCTTGCATTAACGGATATAAAAATTCATGAATACCAATTGGGATATTATTGTTAAATCTATTTTTAAAATCATCCCTTTCAAGAATTCTTGCTACTGTATATTTTCCAGTTAATTTAATAACATCTTCAAATGACATTTTTCCTAACCAATCCGAATTATACACAATTCTTATTTTTTTAGGATCCAATATTTTAGAAACTTGTTTAAAATATGTTTCACCATTTTTTCTTGTCTCTTCAAATGATAACGATGGTCTAGTTTTAGATTTTCCAGATGGATCTCCAATCATTGCTGTAAAATCACCTATAACAAAAACTATGTCATGTCCCAATTCTTGCAATACTTTTAATGCACGTAATGGCACCGTATGACCTAGATGTAAATCAGGTCTTGACGGATCAGCACCAAATTTTACTATTAATTTTTTTTCACTATTTAATTTTTTTAATAATGTTTCCTTATTATAAATATCAACAGTTTTTCTCAGTATTAATTCAATTTTTTCATCTTTTGTCATTTTATCCCTCCTTAATAAAAAACACGATAAACAATCCTCATAAGGACGATTTATCGCGGTACCACCTTAATTTATGAATCGAAATTCATACGCTCAATAAGCTATAAAGTAGCAACCTTTAAACTCATAATGTGTATTTCAACTATATCATTTCGTTTATTTTCACCAAACATAAACTCTCTAAATTTAAAATAATATACTTTACTATTCATTAATCAACATTCATAAATAATTCAATTATATTATATAATAAAATACAATTTATTGAAAAGCTTTTGTTAATATTTTATTTTACATTTATTACTAAATTTTATTCTATTTTACTGAGTTTTATTGATAATTATTAATATTACCAATTCTTTTTAACATACCCATATTCTTCAAAAGAATCAGTACAATTATCATGAAAACAATTATTTATCGTAAATTTGTATAAATTTCTAATACTTTAAACTCTAGGGATTTATTATATTCGTATGTCTTCTTAAATGCCCATTTCCAATTCCACAAATTTCAATTAATATTTTCATTCAAAAATCGTCTCCATAATATGCTTATTATCTTTATCTTTAATTACTTTTACAATCGAGCCATTAATTAATGTATGTACCGGCTCTGTGTGTCCTATATCTGTATTTATAAAAATTGGAATGTTTAAATCAAAAAGATTATAATTAATTGCATCTTTTAGTGTTATACCTGTATAATTAATTTCATCTTCTATTCTTCCAAATAAAATGCCTTTACACCCTATAAACCATCCGGCATTTTTAAATTGCCACATTGTTCTTAATATATCTTCATTTGTCATTTCTGCTACATCAAAATACCAAATTATTCCGTCTTCTTTATATTTCTTTATAAATTTTTTTACACAATCATATTTTGTTCCTATTATATCTTTTAAAGAATCTAAACATCCTCCTATAATTCTTCCCTTAAATTCTCTATCTTCTGTTATACATTCCCATGGTTGTTCTATTTTATCACTATCTATTTTATATCCATATTCAATTTGTTTTGGCGTTTTTCCATTTAAAAATTCTATATTGTTTTTTATCATTAATTCTGGTAAGTTATCTTCGCCAAAAGATTTAGCATTAAAGCTATAAATTGTTGCAATATCCAATTTAGTTGTTATATAAATTAACAAAGGTGTAATATCAGATTGACCTTGTACCCACTTTGTATTTTTTTTAAATTGATCAAATTTTATTAAATCCATAATTTGAACCAAAAAATCTCCACCCGAACACGCTATCAATGCTTTTATTTCTTTATTTTTAATTGCATTGTTTAATTCAATTGATCGATTAAATGCAGATGAACTAACACCATTTTCAGTATTTCTCACATATTTATCTTCTATTACCTTATATCCATAACTATTTAATTTTTTTAACGCTTTTTCAAGTTTTTTTATTTTTTCACTTTTTACACCATTTGATGGTGAAATTATTTCTATTGTATCATTTTTATTTACTTTTTTAGGATAAATCATTTTTTTAATTCCTTTATTTTATCTTTCAGCGCGCAGAGCGCATCATCGGCATTTTCGATTTCGGCGACGGTCTGCTCCATCGGGCAGATACCGTCACCGGTACGGTTGCGGATCGAATCGATGAGATTTTCGTATTCGAGAGGGATGCCGGACTTTTTAAGCCATTTTTCGGCACTTCGGCTTACCGTGATACCGTAGCAGCTCTTGACACCGCCGAGCGTCATTATCATGGCGGCGGCTTTGCCGACGATCTTGTCGACTACAAGGGCATCTTTTAAAATACCGCTTTCGTAAAGCTTCATCATCGGCCCGATCCCGCGTCCGTATTCGGTGCGGACAATTACGCCGCCTTTTATTACCACGCAGGCTGCGGTGTCCTCCGATATGAGATTGAGTGCGGA
>ERZ779737.1520-NODE-1520-length-17778-cov-7.643514_pt1 | contig 17778 bp, 15 predicted proteins | sample MGYA00511889_ERZ779737 | MGnify/ENA primary metagenome ERZ779737 (study PRJEB29588, sample SAMEA2163575) | human gut metagenome | biome: human gut; feature: human-associated habitat; material: faeces | place: Denmark | collected 2008/2010 ...
GCCAGTGTGGCGCGCAGACCGTTTGTAAACAGGCTGTCGCGGCAGGCGCGCGCAACGGCCAGCGCGGAAAGGGACGAACGCCCGCCCGCGGTGGTCCGGCCGCCGGAATTAAAGCAGGCGCGGGCTTCATAGTAGGTGGCCAGCGCGTCGCCCATCCCCGCCACCAGCATACGCACCGGCGACCGGGCGATGACGGCCGTGTCTACCAGCACGACATTCGGGTTGTTGCGTAAAAACAAATAGCTTTCAAAGGCGCCTTCGTCCGTGTAGATGACGGAGAGCGCGCTGCACGGCGCGTCCGTGGACGCAATGGACGGCGCAATAATAACCGGTAGATTGGCGTAGAAGCCGACGGCTTTGGCGGTGTCCAAGGTCTTCCCGCCGCCGATGCCGATGATGACGTCGCAGTTTTCCTCCCGCAGTTCGTTTACGATGCGGTTGATTTCGTTCATGGAGCATTCGCCCGCAAAGCGGTGCGCGTGCAGCGGGAAATTGGCCTCTTTAAATCCTTTTTCCACGTCGCTCCAGTAATGCTCCAGCACGTGCGGGCCGGCTACGGCGTACGCGCCCTTTTGGCCCAGCGCGGCCGCGTATTCGTGCAGCCGCTGCCAGGCGCCTTCGCCCTGTACGTATTTCATCGGTGAATAAATGACTCTGTCCATAAAATACCCCCTGTTTACGGTTTGCTTCTTCTTTTATTGTATCTCTTTAACCGCTTTTGGCAAGCGGTGATAAAGGGTTAAAAAAACCCGGCTTATGGGGCCGGGTTTTTAGCGTATTAGGATTTGCGGGGCAGCGGCGTGGTGCGGCAGCCTTCAAAAAAGTCCATCTTTTTGTCGTACCATTTGCTGTCCACTTCCATCAGAGACAGCAGCGAGTGCGACAAATTGTCGTGCGAAAAGTTCCCCTCGGCGGCCTTTTTCTTCAGGCAGTCGTAGTCTATATGGTCGGATTTTTTCATCACTTCGCTCATCCAGAGAACCATCGGCACGGAGGTCTGTTCTTTGGGGGCGATGGAATACGGAAGCCCGTGCAGGTAGACGCCGTTTTCACCCAGCGATTCCCCGTGGTCGGACACGTACAGCAGGCCGCTTTCGTAGTGGGGGAATTTCTTTAAAATATCAATGACGGACGAAACGATATGGTCGGTGTACAGAATCGTATTATCGTACGTATTGATGATTTGCTCCTGCGTACAGGTTTGGATTTCTTCCGTATCGCAGGTGGGGGTGAATTTTTTAAACTCCGGCGGATAGCGGCGGTAATACGTCGGCCCGTGGCTGCCGATGGTGTGCAGGACGATAAACGCATTTTCGCCCTTGATATTGGCCAGATATTCTTCCAGTCCGTCCAGCAGGATTTCGTCCCGGCAGTAGGTGCCGTCGCAGAAGCGTTGGTCTTTCAGGTCCATTTCCACGTTGGGCACGCGCTGGCAGACGCCTTTACAGCCGTTGTCGTTCTCTTTCCAGAGGATTTCGTAGCCCGTCTGCTGCAGCAGGTCCAGCAGGTTTTCGGTATATTTCGCGTCCGTGGGGCTGAAATCGCCGCGCTGTGTGAAGGAGAAGATGGACGGTACGGAAAATGCCGTAGCCGTACCGGCGGACTCAACGTGCGGAAAGTTTACGATATCCTGTGTTTTAAGCTTCGGGTTGGTTTCGCGCGCATAACCGTTGAGGGAAAAATTCATCGCGCGCGCCGTTTCGCCCAGCACCAGGATGAACACCGTTTTTGCTTCGTCCGGGTACGGCACGTGTTCGGCGGCTTCGTCCAGCTTGGTAAACGGGCGTTTTTTCTGGTGTTCAATTTGGAAGTAGCGCACCGTGGCGTAGATATAATTAAGCGGACTGACCAGGCGGCGCACCTGGTTGTTGTTGCGGCCGAAAGAAGCGTATTCTTTATAGACGAACGGCAGGAAAATCAGCAGGCACAGCAGCAACAGCCCGCAGCGTTTCAAGCGGCCCAAGGTTTCTTTCCAAAACGGTTTAAACACAATTTTAATCCGCGCCAGCATCACGGCGGGCACGATGCCCAGCACCGTAAGCCACAAGACGGAGCGCAGGGTGATTAAATCCTTTACTTCGCCGGGGTGGGTTTCAAACGTGTTGCGGATCATATCCGCGTCAATAAACACGCCGAACTGATACATCAGGTAGTTGACTCCGGCGGAGATAATCAGCAGCAGTATAAGGAGCGGTTTGCCGATATAAGGCAGCAGCAACAGGCTGAAGGACAGGTACAACAGCGTAAATATGAGCACGGGTACGGAAAGCATAAATAACCCGCCGATTAGGCCGGACGGTTCCGCGTGCGTGAACACAAAGCGCCAAAAGCTGATGTTTAAAAACAGCAGAAAATAGGCGGACAAGACGGCCACCAGGCGGGTGGCGGGAACTTCGGGCTTGTTGGACAGCAAGCTCATTAACTTTTTCATACGGGTGGCTCCTTGTATAAAAATCCCACTTTAATATTTTACTAATGTTGCCTATATGGTGTATAGGATTTTCTAACCTTTTTATCCGTCTAGGCAAAGGGCGTCCATTATGCCATAATATATATATGGAAGAGAAAGAGATTGTCCGGGCCGAAGAAATTATTGAGCCCGAAATTTTAGACGAAAACGGCAACCCGGTGGAAGATGAATCCCGGCCGAAAGATTCCGCCCGCCCGCAAGGGGATACGGGGGGGATTATCGGCGGGGTGTTTGTGCTGGCGTTTGGGTTTATCGTTACGCTTTTGGTGGCCGCGTTCAGTATTTTTATTATCCTGCCGCTGATGCTTTTGGGCCGGATTTTGGGCCTTCAGGTCCGTACGTTTAGGCGGTAAGTATTTTTATGCGTAAAAAAGCCCCGGTTTTTTGACCGGGGCTTTCTATTGTGCGGCGAATTAGAAATAGAGTATTTTAAAACCCAGCATCAGTTCCCAATCCTGGGAGTATTTGTTGCCGGCCAAGTGCCAGCCTCCGCGGATATAGGCCGACGCGCCGACGTTAATCATCGTTCCCAGTTCAAATTCTCCAATCAGCTCCGCTTCGGACTTATTTTTATAGTCTACGGTATAGCGCGGGTCAAACTCAAACCACCACTTGTCTGCGGACATATAACCGAAAATCATCCGGTAACGGCTTTCGTGGATATCGTCCCGCCCGGAACTTCCGGCATAGGAAAAAATGTGGCGGTATTCCGTTTCAATAAAGAAATGGGGGCTGAGTTTCCACACCAAAAAAACTTCCGGCTCGGCCACGGCTTTTCCGTCGCCCAGTTCCCGGCCGGTGGCGGTGGGGAAGGTCATTTCCGCGCCTACTCCATACGAAAATACGGCGTCGGGGGAGTATTCCGTAAAAAAACCGGAGAGCATAATGTCGCCCAATCCTTTTTGGGAAAAATCTTTTTTGGAATAGCGTGAGAGCGGAATTTCCGCGCCGAATTTCCAGTTGTCGTTGAGTTTGAAGGACGGCTTGATTTCTACGGTGGCGACGGTTTCGTTGCGGCTGTCGTCCTTGGCTTTAAAGCGCGGTTTAATTTCCAGCGATGTAACGTTTTCAGTCGGGATAACCCCGCGGATATAGACCGTTTCCTGCAGCTGCGCGGCGGCGGGAACGGCCAGCACGGCAAACAGCAGAAAGCTGAAAGCTTTTTTAAACATACGATACTCCGTTAATGGGATTGTGCGGCGCGATGGAACGGGCAGCAGAAATATTTTAGCAAAAAACCCAAGGGGCTTCAATTCAGGCGGAGCTTTACCTTCGGCGGAAGATGGGTATTTAAAAATCTTTTATTAATTTGCTATAATAATCAAGTACTTCTTACACCGCACACCGATTTTGGAGAGGTGGCCGAGCGGTTTAAGGCACAGTCCTGGAAAGACTGCATACGGGAAACCGTATCGAGAGTTCGAATCTCTCCCTCTCCGTATCTTTTTATAACCTTTAGAGTAACCACCCCGACGGAATAAATTTCCGTCGGGGTGGTTTGCGTTATTCCACTAAAATTTGCTCTGTTTGCCGGGGATGCTTCAAAATAATAGCAGGGCTGGCCTGTTATGTTCTATTTGACTGGGCCCCGCAAGCCCCCGGCTGTGCCGGGGGTTCAGAAGGTTCTACCTGTGCCCAAAGTAAAAAGAAAAACTCCTTTTATAAAATAAAATTGCCAGGCAAGACTGGCAATTAATAAAAGGAGGTCATTGCTATGGACAATGACATAAATAGCCTATCACATACGATGTGGAACTGCAAGTACCACATCGTATGGGCCCCGAAGTACCGAAGAAAAATCTTTTACCATGAAAAAAGAGAAGTGGTAGGAAAGATAATAAGAGAGTTATGCGAGCAAAAGCCGGGAGTCAAATTAATAGCAGGAGAGGTGTGCGCGGACCATATACATATACTCATATCAATCCCGCCCAAATACAGCGTAGGGTATATAGTAGGCTACGTCAAAGGCAAGAGTGCTTTGAAGATACACGACAGATGGTCTGAACTCAGATATAAGAAAAGAGGACGGGAGTTCTGGTGTCGTGGGTATTATGTAGACAGTAGTGGAAAGGACCCGAGGAAGATAGAACTCTACATCAAAAAGCAGCTGACGAAAGACGCCCGGCTGCCGTTTGGAAGGGAGTGAACCCGGAACGCATTTAATGCGTAAACAGTAATGGTGGGGACTTGTTCCCCCTTGTGCAGAGCCCCCGGCTAAGCCGGGGTATTGACTTAATAAAAAGTGAAATTTGGGCGTTTATATGTGTTTTACGGAGCATATTTATTCCATATCCTACATTCTTTATCAAATGGGATTTGTAAAGTATCCGTTTTTTGCGTTCCTATATAAAGGGATAGCTTAATTTTATCGTTAGTATTTTCTGTTCATGGCAGGGAGGGTTGCAATATAATGATAACTTTATAGCTTATCTAATGCGAGTAGGATTAATTGCAGGTGTTGCTCCTGTGAAAAATAGCTATACTACATCTCCGGGAAGATTTGTTTTTCTGTGTCTCCGCTGTGAGGTTGCCAAAGTTAATCTTCCGATTTTCAGTCTGCCGGTTACAACGTTTAATGCTTGAAAAATGTTTGTTGGTATTTATATTTTCTCCTATGCATATTGGCACTTATTCGCATTTCGTACCTAGTTATTATAAATGAATTATTTACTAATGTAGTTGACAGACTTAATAAAAAATTGTATTATTAAATAATGAGGTTTAACTAATATGTTATTATCGCGAGTAGCTTCGATTCATAGCGGATATTCTTTAAGAAATTCTGTGCAGGCGTATAATACAGCCCCCAATGTAGCATGGATACAGCCTATGCATGTGGTAGAACAGAATTTGCCCGCAGAACCGGCTATTTATGTCAAATTAGCAAGGAATATTACTGTTTTAAAAGAGGGAGATGTATTGCTAACTAATCGTGTACATTTTAAAGCTGCCACCTTCCATCAAAAGAATGATGTTGATGTTTTGGCTGCTATTGGTATTTGGATTATTAGACCTACCTCTGAGGCTATTGATTCTACCTTTTTGACATTTTGGTTAAATTCAGCACAGGGGCAGCAAGCCTTAAAAGGAATATCAAGTAAATTTACAACTCTTCAATCTATCCGTAAAGAAGATTTGGGAAATTTATCAATACCGGATGTACCAATGTCTCAACAAAAACAATTAGCGAATTTGTATAGTTGTTATATTAAACAGAATACTTTACAGCAACAGCGCTTCGACCTACAATTACAATTATTGGATGCCTTAATGGCGCGACATACAGGAGTTTTATGAAACATACACAAGATGAAATTAACAATAAACTTTGGGCCGCGGCGGATTCTTCCCGTACCACGGTGGACGGAGGAGTTTTTAAAGATTATATTTTAACTTTCCTGTTTTATAAATATATCAGCGACCTGCACAAAAAAGAAAAGGCCAAATGGCAGGAACGCTACGGAAATGATAAAGAACGTATCGCACTTAAAATGAACAACGCGCGCTTCCGCATTCCGGAAGGCGCTAGCTTCTATGATATTTACGCCCAACAAAATAAAGACAACATTGGCGAAATTATCAACAAAGCTCTCCACTCCATTGAGGAGGCCAACCCCAACAGTTTGGAAAATTTATTTTTAGCAGATTTCAATTCTCAGGCCCTGGGTGAGACCATGCAAAAAAATAAAATGTTGCGCCATCTGATTCACGATTTTTATACCCTGGACTTGACGGACGTGAATGACGATATTTTGGGCAACTCTTATATGTATCTTATCCAGCGTTTCGGTAGTGATGCTGGCAAAAAAGCCGGAGAATTTTTTACCGTTCGCCAAGTTGCTAAGTTATTGGCCAAACTGGCCCAGCCCAAACCAGGAGATCGCATTTGTGATCCCGCTATGGGGTCAGGCTCCCTTTTGTTGTGGGCCGGGGAAGAAGTGGAAGCCCAAGGCTCTAAAGACTACGCCCTCTACGGACAGGAAAAAACCGGCTCTACCTACAACTTGGCCCGTATGAATATGTTTCTTCACGGCAAGGATTCTGCCCGTTTGGAATGGGGAGATACTCTTAACAATCCGCTTTTGTTAGAAAATGACCAACTGATGAAATTTGATGTGGTGATAGCCAACCCACCCTTCAGTTTGGACAAATGGGGCGATAAACACCTGGAAAATGACAAATACAATCGTTTCCATCGCGGTATGCCTCCCGCCAGCAAAGGGGATTATGCCTTTATTAGTCATATGGTGGAAACAGCCAAAGCCAAATCTGGCCGCGTTGCTGTAATTGTTCCACATGGGGTACTGTTCCGCGGAGGGAAGGAAGGTGTAATTCGCACAGCCCTTATTAAAGAAAACTTGTTGGATGCCGTTATTGGCCTGCCTGCCAACCTATTTACCACCACCTCTATCCCGGTGGCTATTTTAATTTTTGACCGCACGCGCGAACAAGGTGCTCTGAATAAAAATCGCAAAGACATATTGTTTATAGATGCCAGTAAAGAGTTTAAACCCGTAAAAGCGCAGAACGAACTGACGGACGAAAACATAGCCAAAATAGTGGATACATACACCCGCCGAAAGGAGATAGCCAAATACTCCCATCGGGCGACATTAAAAGAAATTGAAGAAAACGATTTTAACTTAAATATTCCGCGCTATGTGGATACATTTGAGGAAGAAGCCCCTGTGGACATTAAAGCCGTACAAAAAGAAATTACAAAGATTGATGCCGAACTGAAAAAAGTAGAAAAACAGATACAGAAATATTTAAAGGAACTGGGGGTAAATAAATGAAAAAAATTACGGATAACCAAATAATTATGTTTCAGTCTCCAGATGGAGATATTTCTGTTGAAGTGTTGTATAAAGATCAAAATGTATGGCTTTCTCAAAAGAAAATTGCAGAATTGTATGATATTGACCGAAGTGTTGTTACTAAACACTTAAAGAATATTTTTAAAGAATCTGAATTAGAAGAAAAGTCAGTATGTGCAAATTTTGCACATACTGCGGAAGATGGAAAAACTTACGCTACTAATTTCTATTCGTTAGAAGCAATTTTGGCTGTTGGTTATAGAGTGAATTCTTCCAGAGGCACGCAATTTAGACAATGGGCTACAGATATTTTGCATAAATATGTTTATAAGGGTTTTGCTATAGACAGTAATAGATTTAAGTACGGGTCTAAGTTTAGCACGCGATTTTTTGACGAATTATTGGAAGAAATACGTGATATCCGCGCTTCTGAGCGTATGGCGTATCAAAAAATTACTGATATTTATGCCACCAGTGTGGATTATTCAAAGGATGATACAGTAACTAAAAAGTTTTTTGCGGTTGTACAGAATAAGTTACATTTTGCCATTACAGGGTGTACAGCTGCCGAAATTATCAAAAAACGCGCGGATAGCAACAAACCACATATGGGGCTAACTTCTTGGCGTAGGGGACCTAAAGGTAAAATTATGGCATCAGATGTAACTGTTGCTAAAAATTACTTAGGCAAAGAGGAAATCAACCATTTAAATCGTATTGTTTCTATGTATTTGGATTATGCAGAATTACAAGCAATCAAACGTAAACCCATGAAAATGACAGACTGGGTTAATAAATTAAATGCTTTTTTATCTTTTAGTGAGTATGACATCTTGAATAATGCTGGTAAAATAAGCAAGAGCGTAGCCGATACATTGGCGTTAAAAGAATATGAAAAATTTCGTCCGTTGCAAGATGCTAACTATATTTCTGATTTTGATCGGGAAGTGGAAAAATTGGGTAAAAAATTAGAAAAGAAGAAAAATATTTAAAGGAGATGTTGAAATAGATTTCATACTTATACGACCGTTTGGGAAAAATTAATATAAATGGGAAAAGAATGTCCCGAGGAGTAATAAAAATGACCAATACAACATTCAATTGGGAACAAAATTGGATTCTAACGTATGATTTAGATCATGCAGAAGGCATCACTAAAGATGACATCGTAAATGCAAGTGATGAAATATTCAAAAAATCCATCCTAGTTAAAGGTTCTCGCAAATTCTATGATGTGCCAAGCACAACATTGTGGGCTTATCGTAGTAAGTTTAATGATGTTTATGCAGTTAAAGATGCTTTTTACAGGGCATTCAATGCTGCCAAAAAATCAAATAAAGTAACAGTTAAAAAACTGGTCATTTGCGATTATGTAAATAATAAATTATATATTGAAAACAACTAAATAAAATTGAGGTTGGAAGTAAGCTCCTGACCTCAAAAATTACTTCTTATACGGCATCATTGGATAAAATAATTGGTGAGATATTTTGAAAGGAATAGTAAATGCAAAAAAATATTAAAGAAAATCAAAATTTAAATAATTCTGGGGATAATAAAGCACAGCTATTAACCTATGAACAAGTAATAACCAAAACTGCATCTAACAGAGCAATTCTATTAGGCAATGGTTTTAGTATGGCTTATAATAAGGAGAGATTTTCTTTTACCAGTTTATTAGGTAGTGCTTTAGATAAAGGTATAATTAAACACAATGGGGCGGTATGTAAATTATTTAAAAGCTTAAGGACATGCGATTTTGAATATGTCATTAAGTTGCTAGAAGATAGTACCTTAGTGTTGGCCGCGTATGGAAAGCAAGAAATTTCGGAGATTAAAAAGGATGCTATGAATTTAAAGGAACATCTCGTTCAGACCATTACTAATAACCATCCTGACAAATGTACTTCAATCACAACCGAAGAGTATGAAAATTGTAAAAAATTTATTTCTCAATTCGATCTCATTTACACTCTAAATTACGATCTTTTGTTGTACTGGGTTATCGTCAAAATGGTTGAAGAGGAAAATTTTGAGATAACTGACGGCTTTACTAAAAATGAGCAAGATAATAACTATTGTGTCTATCCTAATGTAGGAGGAAAGTCTTTTAAATATCATCACTTACATGGAGGACTTCACCTATTTAAAAAAGCGCCAAATACAATTAAATTAGTGTTTAAAGATGTAAACATTTCTTTAATCGATCAAATTAGGGAAAATTTAAAAAACAATCATTATCCTGTCTTTATATCGGAAGGAAGTGCGCAACAAAAGGAAACTAAAATTACAGAAAATCCCTATCTAGATCACTGCTATAAAAGTTTAAAAAGTTTAAAGCGAGATTTGGTCATATTTGGAACAGGACTTAAAAAGAATGATGAGCATATAAAAAAGGCAATAATTAATAGTGACTGTCCCAATATATTCATCGGTGTTTCTGATACGAACAAAATTAGTGAATGGGCTCCTTTTGAACATAATTTTAAATCAAGAAAGGTACCAGTGGGTCAGGGCAAAGGAAAGAAAAAAACTGAACAAGAAAGAAATGTTTATTACTATGATTATCATACCGTAGATATTTGGGGCCATAATGGTAATACAAAATAGAAAGAACATTCCAAAAGGGTGGAAGAAGCGCGCCCTTCAACAATGTGTTGATATTGATCTCCATTCTCTTTCTGAAAAGACAGCGGATAATAAAAATTTCTTTTATATAGATTTATCTGCTGTGTCTAATGGACACATTATGTTTCCTAAAGCAAAGGTTTGCTTTAAGGATGCTCCTTCTCGCGCTCGGAGAATTATTCATAAGGGAGACATCATTTTTTCCACAGTTCGTCCCTATCTGAAGGGTTTCGCTCTTGTTGGTTTTGATAGTAATGACTATATAGTTTCCACTGGATTTTCTGTTTTAACAGCAAAAAATAATTTTTCAAGCAAATATATCTATCACTATTTGTTTTCAGAAAACTTTCAAAAACAAATTTTTATTTCGTTATCGGGGAGTAGTTTCCCTGCCTTAAACAGTAAGGAGGTTAAAGGTTTATCAATATTAATTCCTATATCTATTGCCGAACAACAAAAGATTGTGGAGGTGCTGGAAACGTGGGATCAGGCTATCCAATTAACACGGAAACTAATTGAACAAAAGGAACTGCAAAAGAAATACCTCATGCAGCGGCTCCTCACCGGCCGCACCCGCTTAAAAGGTTTTACTGAGAAATGGCTTAAGCTTTCTTTATCTGATATTTTAAAAGAGCGTAACACTTATCAAACCAAGGGCGCGGAATTTCCACATTTATCATTGACCAAAGAAGGAGTGGCTCCTAAAACCGCACGCTACAACCGAGATTTTTTAGTGAAAGATGAAAACAAATCTTACAAGATAACACTATTAGATGACATATGTTATAACCCTGCCAATTTAAAATTTGGAGTTATTTGTCGAAATAAATATGGGGCAGGTATTTTTTCCCCTATTTATGTTACTTATGAAATAAAAAAATATGACAAATCGTTTGTTGAAAAGCTATTGCTTTTACCAACAACAATAGCATTAGCTAGACGGTATGAAGAAGGAACTGTTTATGAAAGAATGGCGGTTTCTTCAGAGGATTTTTTAAAACTTAAGTTAGACTTTCCGCCCACAGAAGAAGAAAGCATTGAAGTGGGAAAAGTCTTAATGAATTCAGACAAAGAAACAGATTTACTACGCCAAAAATTAGCCAAACTGGAAGAACAAAAGAAGGGCCTTATGCAGGTGCTTTTAACTGGCAAAGTAAGGCTGGCTGTTAAGGAAACTAAATGAAGAAAACTTGCCTAAATTGCGCTTTTTGTATGCGTTGCCAAGAGGAACGAGTTTGGAGGGGATTAAAGTGGGTTACCAACGTTACCCACACACTTTTAACCCCCGCAGAGCGTGCGCAAGCCCAAAAAGGGGATTTCTCCTTTATTGGCAAGGCAAAACTACTGCAAAACGAATGGAAACAGAAATATGACACTCTTTTGCAAGCTCTGTCAGAGGGCCGCTTGCTTAAAGGCCCGCAGGCATTGGAACTATTAATCAAGGAAAAGGACGTTTCCCCGGGTGGGGAACGTACATATGCCTTAAGAAATGTCTTTAATATGGGCGAGATGCCCTCCGCCCCGGGTGCGGACTATATGGCCTGCTGGCATAAGCAATGGGGGCCACTATCTGACGAGCAAGATTTGGCTAATTTAAACCAACCCACCAAGTGCTTCTTTTTTTACCCTTATACTCACAAAGGGAACAAAACGTTTGACGGTTGCGAAAAGGAACGAGAAGCCGCTTTATCGGCGAAGCGTTTTTGCATAACAAACTGGCTTGTTATAGGCGGAATTCTAGCTACAATTGTGTCTATGTTTCTTGCTTTTGGTATCTACCTGGCACAAAAACAAGATGCCCAACTGACGGATAAAACTCTTCAAAAAGCTCTTTCTACCGTAACTACCCAGGCCACAAACACACAACAAATTTTAACGGATATACAAACTCAATTAAACGCGCTTTCCGCACAGGAGAAAAAAGATGAATAACCCCGCAGAATTTTACCAACTGCCCGATTTAGATGAGGCCAACTCCAGCCAAATACCCGCCCTTATTCAACTGGTCAATATGGGCTATACTTACTTGTCCCGTCAGCAAGTGCGCGATTTGCGCCAAAACGACAGCCGCCGCTATATCTTAACCGATATTGCTTTTCAGGCCTTGCGGAAAATCAATTCGGCTGAAGTATCCGACCAAAGTATTTACGAAGCCTTGGCCGATTTGGAAAAGCCCCGCTTGGAGAATGGGGTGGTAAAGGCGTCCGAATATATTTATTCCACTCTCATGGCCGGACAAAGCGTACAGGAATTTATCAACGGTAAAAAACAATCCCCGCAGATGCGCTTTATTGATTTTGATGATATTACCAAAAACCAGTTTCACGTAACGGCTGAATTTGAAATTAGTGAAAATACTAACCGCCGTCCGGATATTGTACTGTTTGTAAACGGCATTCCCTTGGCGGTAATTGAAAACAAAAAGCCGTCCGTTTCCATTAAAGATGCCGTTGTACAAATGCTGCGCAACCAACAAGGCACGCAGATACCTAAGTTCTTCCTATACCCACAAATTTTAGTGGCTACCAACCGGGAAGAGTTCAAATACGGCACTATGCTCACGCCGGCGGCATTTTATTCCGAATGGAAAGTGCGCGGGGAAGACGTATTTGTGCAAAACATCCACCAACAGGCCTTGGCTTATCAAAATGCTTCTATTGATGCAGAAGTGTTGCGTACTATTGGGCAAGACCTTTTGCGTTCTTCCTATATCCAACACGATATCCCTTTCAATGCCCAAAGTTTGGGGATTTTTTGCATGTTGCACCCTAAATGCCTGTTAGATATAATCCGCAATTTTGTAGTGTATGACAACAATGTTAAAAAAATCGCCCGCTACCAACAGTATTACGCTGTTAAACGTACTTTGGAAAGAGTAAAACCTTTGGAAAATGGTAAACGCCAAGGTGGCCTGATTTGGCATACGCAGGGCTCCGGTAAGAGTTTAACCATGGTAATGCTGGTAAAGAATCTAATAGAACTGGTTAGCACTCCCCGCGTAATTATAGTAACAGACCGCACTCAGTTAGATGATCAAATCCGCGATACTTTTGCCGCATGTAATATCAAAAAAGAGGTGGTACAAGCCAAATCGGCCGAGCACCTAAAAGAGCTGATAGAGCAAAAAAATGCTGGAGTGGTCACTACCCTTATCCATAAGTTTGCAGAAATGAAAACCCCCCTGTATGTAGATCCTGATCCCAACATCTTTGTGTTGGTGGATGAAGCGCACCGTACCCAAGGGGGGATCGGCCGGGGGAGAATGCTCCAAATGTTGCCAAATGCCTGCGTGTTGGGGTTTACGGGTACTCCATTGCTTAAAAAAGATAAAGCTGGTTCTATTGCGCAATTTGGCGGGTTAATAGATGCCTATACTATTTCCGAAGCTCAAGAAGATGGCGCTATTTTGCCACTTATCTACCAAGGGCGTTTTGTACAGCAAGATGCTAACAGTGCGATGGATAAATTTTTTGACCATATTGCTGAACCTTTGAGCAAAGAGCAAAAGGCAGAACTTTCCAAAAAATTTCTTAACTCTAAATTAATAGAAGAAACCACCCAACGGGTGGATATGATTGCCTTGGATATACACCAACACTTTAAGGACAACTTCCAAGGAACAGGCCTTAAAGCCCAAGCGGTTTTGCCGTCTAAATATGCCGCTATTAGTTTCAAAAGAGCCTTGGATTTGCTGGGCGGGATAAATAGTGCTGTTATTATTTCCGATTCAGCCGGCGCGGAAGATGATGCAGACGACCAGTTTCCCGAACATAAAAAGGAAATTAACCGCTTTTTAGCGGAGCAGAAACGCCAGCAAGGCTCTTTGGATAACTATGAGAGACAACAAATTCGTTCTTTTAAAGAAGATCCGGAAGGCTGTGAAATAGTGATTGTAGTGGATAAACTGCTGACCGGTTTTGATGCTCCAGTAAATACAGCGCTGTATTTAGCCAAACAACTAAAAGAACATAATTTACTGCAAGCCATTGCCCGCGTGAACCGTGTGTATGAAGGAAAGCCCGGCAAGCAAGTAAAAGTAAATGGTTTTATTTTTGACTATTCCAAAAACGCTAAAAACCTAAAAAATGCTTTGGAGCTTTTCTCTAACTTTGATGCCAAAGATATTGAAAAGGCTTTACTGAATACTGGTGAAAAAATAGCTGACTTAGATAAAATTCACCAAATATTGCTGGACACTTTTAAAACTGTGGCCAATAAAGACAGTTATGAAGACTATATTGTATTTTTGAAGGAAGATGAAGAACGGCGCAAAAAGTTTTATGCCAATGTAAGTAAAATGATTCAGGAACTGAATGTGTGCCGCAGTTTGCCCGATTTTTATGAAAAAATTTCGCGAGATCAACTGGATCTTTTATCTGCAGACTTGAAACGGTTTATAGAAATTAAGAAGATAACGCAAACCGTGATGGCGGAACGGGTAGATTTTTCAAAATACGAAGACCAAATTCGCAAGATATTAGATAAATACGTTACGGCGGAAGGAGTGGAAGTTCTTTCCAAACCTATCAATTTAAATGATGTGATGGAATTTAACCGTTTTGTGGAAGATGCACGGAATGGCCTTTCGGCCCGTTCTAGGGCAGAAGCTATCGCAGCACAAACGCAAAAAACTATCCACGAGCGTTGGGAACAAGATCCTATTTTTTACAAGAAATTCAGCGATCAAGTGAAAGCGCTTATAGAAACATTAAAGACCGCTAAAAAGGAAGATTTAAATGCTTTATTAGACCAAACAAAGCAATTGCAAGCGGAAGTGGAAAATTATGAAGACAATGATATCCCCTCTGTTATACGCGCTTCGAAAAGATTACATCCCTATTACCGTTTAGTGCACCAGGATTTGAAAGGAAAGGCCTCCCCTGAACAAATGCTGCAGATTGTTCAATATATCGGAGAAGTTCTGCAAAAAGAAAGAATTGTGGATTGGAAAACGAGTATTGAAGTCAAACGTGCGGTGAGAGACCAGTTGGAAGATTTCCTGTTTGATGTGGTTAAAAAAGAAATGGAAATTTCGCTATCAGTGGAATTTATTGAAAACTTCATCAATAATGTTTGGAATTTGGCTACTAAAAATGACTAAAACATTACTATTGGGAAGAGAAAATTTGGTGTATGAAGAGATAGAAGAACTCCGCAAGAGTTTTTCTGTTACGGTCTTCCCTTCCGGGAAAGTTATTTTTAAGACGCCCTCAGCCTCTTCCCCGGAGGAGCGCAATACATTTTTGTTAAAAAAGAAGGGGTGGATTCAAAAGCAACAATCCTATTTTCGCCAGTTTCACCCTAAAAAACAGAGTTATACGTCGGGAAGCGATATCCTCTATTTGGGCAGACATTATCAGTTGATTATTATTCGTAGAATGCCGGAGTACATTGCTTTTGCGGCAAATAAAATTGTTGTTCATACTTTAAATCAGGCTCAAGGTCTAATAGAATGCTTTTTATATAAGAGGGCGGAAACAATATTTAAAGAACGCTTGGAGTTTTGCTTAAAGTTTTTTCCGGAATTAGGGCCCTTGCAAATTCGTTTTGGCATTAGGAAAATGACAAAGCGTTGGGGTAGTTTTCAGAAAAATGGTTTTATTTTTCTTAATTCCGAGTTAATTAAAGCCCCCAAAAAATGCATAGATTATGTTATTCTACATGAACTTTGCCATTATCGATATAAACAACATAATAAAGACTTTTTTAAATTATTAGAGGAAAAATGTCCTGATTATAAATCTCTCAAAGTTGAGTTGGAATTAAAGGTTCTGGGATGAAAGAACTTCTATGAATTCCCTGTTATGATTTTAGGGAATTTTTAGAATTTGTATTGGGAAAAAATGCATAAAAGACATTAATAATAATCTTAAAAACTGAGTATTTCCCTGTATTTTCCCTGCTTAGCAGGGAAAAGGTGTTCTATAAAAGAGCATTTGGCCGGGGTTCGGTTTAGCTAGTACCTCACAAGAATTCCCAGGCGGGAGCCTGGGAATGAATGAAAATCCCGCCGTAAGGAAACGAAATTTTCTTCTTGTTTGTAGGCAGCGGGCAAAATCAAACGACGCTGAGATTTTGAAACAGAAGAAGCCCCGGGCTAAAGCCCGGGGAGTTTCACTGTATATCAACCGCAGCCTGTTTAAAACATCGTGGCCAGCAGTAAAATCAGCAGTCCTAAAAATACACAGCACAGCAGGAATTTGGAAAGCCCCAGGTGTTTTTTAAGCCAGTTGTTAAATGCGGCCGATTCTTTGCCGCACAGCGTCAGAATAAACACCAGCACCAGCGGCGCCACAAACATCAGATTGTAGAGCAGGAGGTACTCCGTCGCTTTCCAGAAATACCGGTCCGCTTCTTTTAAAATTACGATGATGGTGGGTAAATATACCTGCCCGGTGCACACCGCTTCCACGCCCGACACCACAAACCCCACAATAAACGCCGCCAGCATCAGCCGCCACATGGCGCTGTGTTTGTCTTTTAAGAAGAAGCGCATTACTTTATGGATGTATTCTTTATAGCTTTTGGGCAGCTGTAACAACATTTTTTCGGATTTTTTCGTGCGCTGGTAGACGATGAAATCATATGTGCACAGCACCAAAAACAGCGCACACAGCCCGATGGTGCCCCACTGTACGGCCAGCGTAATGTAGCGGAAGCCTTTCATGGCGTAGAGCAGATGGAACGCCCCCAGCCCCATCAGCACGTAAGCCAAAAATACGGCGGTGCAGTACGCACTGCCTACAATGATGATTTCTTTTTTATTGTATTTATACGCCGCTAAAAACGATACAAAGAACACAATCACGGCAAACGCGCACGGGTTGATTCCGTCCGCCAGGCCCGCGCCGATAATTGCCCATACCGTAATTTGGCTGAACAGGGACTGGTGGGCCGATAAAGCGGAATCCTGTTCCTCCTCTTCGGCGGCCGGGGTTTGCTCAGCGGCCGGGGCGGCCGTCGGTTCGGTTACCGTGTCCGGGGTCTGAACGGCCGCGGGAGCAGGTTTTTCTTCTTCGGATGTAAGGCCGGGAACGCGCGTTTTTTCTTTATTGGCCGCGGCTTTGCGTACGGCTTCGTCCGCTCCGGAAACGATTTGGTTCGGGTAGCCCTGCAAAACGGTTTCGCCCACAATCAGCATGGGTATTCCGGCGGAATCCAGCTGATACGCTTCCAGCGTCTGCGAAAAGAGCACGTTATTGGCGCCTTCGGTCAAATCGTATTCGGTCAGGTGCACGGTGCCTTTGTGTTTGGCGCGGAACTGCTCCGGGAAGCCGTCCTGCTTTAAATGGCGGCAGTGCGGGCAGTAGGGGGAGCTGAATAAGACAGCTTCCACCGAGGCCGCCCACGCGGCGCAGGAAATGCCGGCAAACAACACGGCGGCTAACAGCGGTTTAAAAATACGGCTTACGTTCATAGTGTTAACTCCTAGCATTGGTTCCGGCAGGAAGCCGGATCCTGAATTGAATCGGTTGAATTATTTTCCCACAGTTTCCAGGGGTCCTGCGGGGAAAAATCGTGTTCGGCCGCGGTGCATGTTTTACGGCTGACGCGGGTGACGGGGTGTTCGTCGCAGATAGTCAGCGTTTTGGTGCAGGAGCAGGTGGCTCCGTCGCATTCCAGTTCGGCCGAAAGCAGGTAACGGCTTGTCGCATTTTTACACTGCGCCCCGGCGAAGGAATCCGCCGCTTCCGGCGCGGCGGCCGGGCAGTGCAGGTAGGCGCTCCAGCGCAGGCCGACGAGTCCGCCCGCCGCCAGCAGCAGCGCGGCGCACGCACCCCAGGCCAGCGGTTTTTTCCAGTGAAAAACGGTCTTTTTCTCTTGCAGGCGCGCCCACACGCGGCGCTGGGCGCGGCCGTTTGG
>ERZ779737.1521-NODE-1521-length-17734-cov-3.245376_pt1 | contig 17734 bp, 13 predicted proteins | sample MGYA00511889_ERZ779737 | MGnify/ENA primary metagenome ERZ779737 (study PRJEB29588, sample SAMEA2163575) | human gut metagenome | biome: human gut; feature: human-associated habitat; material: faeces | place: Denmark | collected 2008/2010 ...
TATATTTGCATTGTAATAAAGCAAAAAGATATAATAATCAAAACAACAATAACAAAAATGCCATTACTGCTTTAAATATTTTGCTAATTTACTCTTAGCGAACTTCTATAAGAATTATACCATTATTGAATTCAAAAGAAAAGAACCACTCATGTGATTCTTAAATTATTTTATTTAATTGAATTTTCAAGTAATTTTATAAATTATTCTCTTTGGATATTTTACACAAGAACCTACCACTTAACGCATCAAAATAATAATCGTCAATAAACTCAACTATTATCTCGGAGTTCTTTTTAGGCGGCATAACTTTTTCATAAATTTTATCACAAATTACATCAACATTATCAATTGTTTTAATTTCTAATTTAGATAAATTAATATTAGATACAACAACATCACATTTTGAATGCTTAGGATGACAAATTGCATCCTTAATTTCACATTCTCCCATTAATACATCATTAATTGTTTTATTCTCATAACGATCTAAGCCCAAGCTTAAAGAAGCTGAGGCTTGAGGGTCTAAGTCAATTAACAATACTCTTTTATCTAATCTCGCAAGTGCATCTGAAAGATTAACTGATGTTGTGGTTTTACCTACTCCACCCTTTTGATTTGTAATTGCGATTACCTTACAACTCATAAAAAAACTCCTTAACTACAATGGCTTATTTTTAATTTGACTAAATTGACGAGGATATTTACTAGGTGTTTTATTAACCTTTTTAAAAACTAATATCTCACGGTGACCCATTTGATTAGGTAGCTCAACACTTATGGTTTTAAGATGCTCTGCACCTAATGTTTTTATTGCACCTTTAGCTTCTAAAAATTCTTGCTCCGATTCAACACTTTTCATTGCCACAAAAAGACCTCCAACCTTAACAAGAGGGATACATAATTCGGCAAGAATATTTAATCTTGCAACAGCCCTGGCGGTTACAACATCAGCCTCTTCTCGATGAAAAGCGGCATATTCTTCAGCTCTAGCATGTAATGCCTTAGCATTATTAAGTTTTAATTTAGCAATTAATTCATTTAAAAAATTAATACGTTTATTTAAGGCATCAATAATTGTAACATTTAAATTATTAAATACAATAGCATTAGGGATTGAAGGAAATCCTGCTCCTGCACCAACATCTACAAGATTAATAGGCTTTGTCACATCAAGAGCAAGTGATAACGTTAAGGAATCATAAAAATGTTTATAATATACGCCATCATAATCTGTAATAGCTGTTAAATTAACATGCTCATTATATTCGACTAAAAATTTATAATATTCCTCAAAATTTAGAAAGGCTTCATTTGTTAATTCAATATTTATTTTTTTTAAATCTTCTTTAAAATTCATAACTAACCTCTCTTATATGTTTCTAAATAAACTGAAAGAACAGCAATATCAGCAGGATTAACACCCGAAATTCTTGATGCTTGGCCAAGTGTTCTTGGACGAATTTGCATAAGCTTTTCTCTTGCTTCTAAAGCAATATTAGAAACCTTATTGTAATCAATATCTGAAGGAATTAGCTTTTCATCAAGTGCTCTCAAATGAAGAGCTTGACTACGAGCCTTTTCAATATAGCCTTTATATTTAGCTTCAATTTCAACGGCCTCAAGTACATCATCACTAGTGTCTAATTTAAGCAAATACTTAATATCATGGTAGCTAATTTCAGGACGTTTTAAAAGCTCATAGGCTTTTATTGACTCAGCAATTCGAGATGATCCTTTAGCTTCAATATAAGCATTATTTTCTTCACTCATAGAAACATTGGTAGCTTTTAAATATGCTATCATCTCTTCAATACTTTTAATTTTACTAATCAAAGCATTATGTTGCTCTTCAGAAATTAACCCAACCTGATAGCCATATTCACGAAGTCTTATGTCTGCATTATCATGTCTTAACAATAAGCGATATTCAGCCCTCGATGTTAACAAACGATAAGGCTCTTCCGTTCCTTTTGTAACCAAATCATCAATTAAAACACCAATATAAGCCTCATCTCTTCCTAAAACTAAAGGCTTTTTCCCTTGAAGCTTTAAACCACAATTAATACCTGCCATAAGACCTTGACAAGCAGCCTCTTCATAGCCTGATGTTCCATTAATTTGACCACCACAGAATAAATTTTCAACAATCTTTGTTTCAAGGCTAGGCCACAAATTCAAAGGGTTAATTGAATCATACTCAATAGCATATGAATATTGTAGCACCTCACAATGTTCAAGTCCTGGTATTAATCTTATCATCTTATCCTGAATTTCAACTGGCATTGATGTTGAAAAACCCTGGACATAAATTTGATCCCATTCAAGGCTTTCAGGCTCAAGGAAAATCTGGTGACGCTCCTTATCACTAAATCTAACAACCTTTGTTTCAATTGAAGGACAATATCTTGGTCCTACACCTGTAATTACACCACCATACATAGCACTTTCATCAAGGTTATCCATAATCAATTTGTGAATTTCCTTATTTGTATATGTTAAATGACAAGGCACACTTATATTATTAATTGGTTCATATCCTTTATCAAAAGAAAAACGATAAGGATAGGTATCCCCAGGTTCAAGGCTTGACTTTGAAAAATCAATTGTAGAAGCCTTAATACGAGGCGGCGTTCCTGTTTTTAAACGTCTCACATCAAAACCTAATCTTTGAAGCTGGGCAGAAATTCCAAAGCTTGTTGGTTGGTTTTCAGGCCCTGATGTAGTAACAACATGACCTCTAAATATCTTACTATTTAGGTATGTACCAGTAGTAATGATAACCGCACGTGATGGTATTTTTTCGCCATTAGGCATAATAACACCGCAAGCTTTATTATCATTAACAATGATATTTTCAACGTATCCTTCCTTAAGCTCTAGATTATCTTGTTCTTCTAGATGCTTACGCATCATCTTAGAATATAATACCTTATCATCCTGACTTCTTAAAGCTCTTACAGCAGGTCCTTTAGAAGAATTAAGCATTTTCATTTGAATCTGGCATAAATCTGCATTCTTTCCTTGATATCCACCAAGAGCATCAATTTCTCTTACAACAATACCCTTAGCTGGTCCACCAATTGAAGGATTACAAGGCATCGAACCTAACATATTTAGGTTTCCTGATATTAATAAAGTTTTAAATCCCATTTTTGACGTAGCAAGACATGCCTCACATCCGGCATGACCTCCACCAACAACGATTACATCATACATAAAAATCATCCTCTTAAATTTACAACTAATTTTAGCATTTTAAAGCTAAATAGTAAAGAAAAAGCACATGATAGATTGTGCTTTTTTATTATTAAAATCCTAGTTGATAAAATTTGCATTTCTATTCAAGCAAAATATCTATTTTCTATTTCTTATAAGCTTAACTGCTTTAGAGCCTGTGCAAAGTAGCATAGCAAGAGCATTAGCTTCAAAGGAATCAGCATATATTGTAAAATGCTTATCTAAGGTTCCTCTAGCCTTAATTCTTAGCATATTTCCTCTTGTAAGAATATTATTCTTCTTAAGAATATCAAGGGTTATAATATCACCATCATTAAAATGCTTACACAAAGTATCAAGATATATGCTATTTTCTTCTTTCATACCTTCAATATCATCACCATTTACGGTTGGTATATGATATACTAAATCAACAGGTAAATCAGTTGGTACATTAGATACATCCATAATATCAACTAAATGATCATTTGTCACTCCAAGTGTATATAAAACGGCATGCCCATCAGGAATTAAAAGAGCTGTAAAATCAGTTGTCTCAAAGCGACGCTTAGGTTTTACCTCACGTCCCTCCATCATCATATCGACTAATTCCTTAAAGTACTTAAGACCTCGATCAGATTTAATCTTAATCTGTGTTGGTACAAGTTGATATTGCTTCTTATCTGATCTATCCTTGAAATGATATTTTGTCCCTTCAAGTGTTTTAGGATCAATTGCTAAATTAACCTTCAATGTTTTACCAGCAAATGCAACCTTTGCTAATAAGCCTTTATATCTAAATGATTCACATTTTTTAGATAAACGAGCATGGGCACGATACATTAATAAATAGTTTTTAACTTCATTATAATAATTTTTAACCTCATCTGATGCTAGCGTTGTTTTTTCCTCGAAGGTTAAACGAATTCTTTTTTCAGATACCACTAATGATGAAGGTGCACTTGCATCTTCCTTATCGTCTTCTTCAAGCTCATCAAGGTCATCATCCTCGTCATTATCTTCATCATCTACTGACTCTTCAGAAATTACAGGTTCAATACTTCTTGATTCTTGTTTTTCTTCTTCTAAAGCCTCTTCTTTAGTTTCAGCTAAAGCCTCATCTAGGGTTTCAGAATTTGAAGATTCAATAACTTCTTCAGTGTTTTCTGAGGCTTCAATTATTTCATCATTAACAGGAGTTCCTTTTGTATCATTAACAACAGTTTCTTTATCAGATACGTCTTCTACTTTAATTTCGTAATGCTTAATTCTTAAAATATAAATTACAATTGTAAAGATTTGCATTACAATTATAATTCCTCCAATAATTATTCCAGACATTTTTAAATTTTTAGCATTTGTAATAATTAAATATGTTAAAGGAAGAGCTAATAAAGATATAACCTCTAATTCCTTTAAAAGATAATCCGTAAAAACAATATTCTTATTTTTAAAATCTCTTTTTATAAGGATTAATATTACAGGAAGAGCTAATAATACACCACCAATTATATTAAACACTATCTTATGTTTTGAAACATCAAAGCTTGAAGCTGTAATTTTATCAATAATATAATTAAATTCAAGCGAATTAAAGTTAGTCATGGCAATTAAAACAAATGCTAAAGCACCATAAACAAATGCTAAAGCATAATCATATTTAGCTAAAACAGCTGAATGATAATTATTATCCTTTATTTTAGATTCCATACTATAATCACCATTAAAGCTTAAACCTCTAAAATAAAGAATTGTAGCTGTAGTAATTGCTAAAAATAAAGCCTCATCAAATGGATACTTTGCTAAATCTACTTCATCTTTTGAATATATGACCATTGTACCAAACAAACATAATAAAGATATTAATACATAATCTATTATTGTTACTCTGCCTGATGATACTATATTCATAATAGCACCTAGTAAAATAATACCAATTAAAAGAGCATAGAAGTAATTTTCAATATTAGTGTAAAATTTACTAGTAAAGCTCATATACATTGAAGCATATATACCAAGTCCAAATCCAATAACTGCAAAAATTAATGGATTTATCTTCATAGTTATATTATACATATAGCATTTAAATTGATTATTAGTAGCTTCTGGTTTAGAAATAAAGAAACGAACAACAATCCCAATTAAATATAAAATCGCAATTATCGCAACAGTAAGACTAAAGCCATCAACCTTTGAAGCAACCTTAGCATAAATAAGAGCTCCAATAATTCCCAGTAAATTAGCCCAAGCAAATAAATCAAATAAATTAATTTCCTTTGACTTAATTCTTATCAAATAGCATACTGTCAATGAACCAAGAACAATTGTATATAACCCTTTTATTGTATACTTAAATGAATTAGGATTGGATAGTTCTGGCAAGATTGAATTAACATTAACACTTAAAAAATACATTCCCATTACAAATAATGCAATTATAATTACATGAATCACATTAAATGATTTAAATAAAGCTTTAATATAATTATTTTTTTCCATACTTTCACACCTCAAATACATACTTAAGCTTATTCACTATACTTGTATTTTACGACTTAAGAAATATAAAGTCAAACATCAATAAGCCATTTAATTAAATTGGCAATATTTTATTTAAATTATTTAATTTTGAATCATCTTAAAAGATTATCTAATAATATATTTTTGAAATAATATAGTCGTTTATAAAAAATATACTCATAAGTATAATACTTACGAGTATATTAAAAAAATAAATATAACATTTTAATTAAATTCCTGCTAAAGGCAATACATAAACATTATCATCTAAAGGATATACTGTATCTGTATTACATATTATTACCTTGAAACCTATTTGATAATTGGTTTTATCTAATTGTTTAAATCCCTTAACTGCATTATTATTAAATTTGATACCACTCTTACATTCGATTCTATGTAGTTTTCCATCTTGAATAATAACTAGATCAATTTCATTCATATCACTATCTCTATAATAATAGAAGTTAGGTTCTATACCATTATTTACATAACTTTTCTTAATTTCATTAATTATATATGTTTCAACAAAACGTCCAGAAAATGCGCTCGCTCCTAAAATTTCACCAGAATTTAGTCTTGCTAAATAACATGCTAAACCAGTATCAGTAAAATACAATTTTGGCCTTTTTATTATTCTTTTAGAAATTGATATCTCATTATAAGGTTCTAATAAATAAACAATATCACCAGCAATTAAAACACTAAGCCATGACATTACGGTTTTCTTATCAATTCCAATTATCTTAGCAATATTATCATAGATAAGCTCTTCTCCTGTAAGAGACGCAATCAATTCCATAAAACGTCTAAATTGGAACTTATCTCTAACATTAAGCATTTCAGACACATCACGTTCAATATATGTTTCAACATAATCAGAATAAAATTTTTGAACATGAAGCATATCATTACTAAAAAGTTCCGGATAAAATCCTTTAACAATATTATTAAATAGTTCTATCATAGATAATGGATTTTCACTTGCTCTTTTTTGAATATTCAATATATCAAAATTAAAGATAGGTTCATCTCGATTAATAATTTCATTTCTAGATAGTGGCATCATATGAATGATAGATACACGACCTGCAAGGGACTCTGTTACACCCTTCATAAGCTTATACATTTGAGAACCTGTTAAAATAAACATCCCATAGTTATTAATCTTCTTCCGCTTTTCATTATTTACAACTTCTTCAATAACATTAAATAATTCCGGCGCACGTTGAACTTCATCTATTATTAGTGGCCAAGGATGCATTTGTAAAAATAATTCTGGATCTTTTTTGGCCATTTCTCTTTCTCTTGAACTATCAAGTGACACATAAGAAAAACCCATTTTTTCAAATTCAAATGCTAATGTAGATTTTCCTACTTGACGTGCTCCCGTTATTAAAGTAACTGGCTTTGATTTTACACTATCCAAAATTTGATTATAAATATGTCTTTTAATCATAGTATCATATCCTTTTCTAAAAACAATATAACACATTTTTTTAGGGAATTCAATTCCCTTTTTGCAGAAAACAATATATACTAAACAATTTTACATTTATATAACTAAACTTAAAAATCACTTCATTAAAGATAAAATATAAGTTGAGTGCTTTATTTAATTTGTTTAATTATTCTTTACGTCCAATAAATCCCATCTAACTCGACTAACTCCGACTCGGTTTTTACCGAGTTAATTTTATCATATTTTTTTCTAAACAGTGAATTCGTTATTTTATTAACGTATCTATCATTTTGTACCAGTTATAAAATAAAAATTATCTTTTAAAAAAGCACCTACATTTTAATGCAAGTGCTTTTGTATATATTATATTTCCTTTTTAATTACATCTAAAGCCTCTTTTAGGCTATGTACAATAAAATAATCACCTTTTATATTAAGATTGCTTAAATCTAGCCAAATTGGCTTTATTTTAGCATTTAAAGCTCCTGCTATATCTGATGTTAATGAATCACCTAGCATTATTGCTTCATCATTTTTTAAATTAATATCTTTAAGTACATAATCAAAGAAAGCTTTATCTGGCTTAGTTAAACTTATTTCTTCTGAAATATAAACCTTCTTTAAATACTTTAAAATACCACTTTTTTCAAGTCTTGATTTTTGAACAATCGTCGCACCATTTGTGACAGCATATATAGGAAGGCCTAAAGTATTTATTTCTTTTAAAAAGATAGCTGCATCCTTAATTAGATATCCGCCATTTTTTAAATTATTAAAATATAATTCATTTATATCTTTAGGATTAACATTAATATTAAAATGACTAAAAAATGATGTCCATCTTAAGGTTATGCATTCTTCTCTTGAAATTTCTTTTTTTTCAAGCATTTTCCAATGTGCTAAATTAATACTTGAATATAGCTTGATATTTTCTTCTGTTGTTGGTATCCCGTATTTAATAAGTACCGGCTTTAAAGCTTCTAGTTCGCACTTATTAAAGTCCAATATTGTATTATCTATATCAGTTAATAAAGCTTTTATCATATTAAATCACACTAAATTTAATTTGTTCTAATATAGCAGAAGAAAAGTTTGATGAAATTGTAATTGTTAACTCTTTTGACATATCAAGTTCACTTACGTCAATACGAGCTAAATGAGAAGAGCTCTTATCTAAAATTTCTGTAGTATATGATGTAGTATTAGTTCCATCTGAAATTGTTATAGTTGCAGTACCTGCTGGTTTTTTTGAATCAGGTTTATTAGATGTGAATGTTAATTCAATGTTTGTAATTGCATCATATAAATTTTTAACCTTTAATACAGCATTTTTACTAGTTTGAGCATAAATACCTTTATCCTTATTAACATATGGAGCTGTATATGATAATTCAATACCATTTAAAGCTAAAGATCCCGTTGTATCACTTAAAATAGTTAAATCCATTGTTGTTGAAATAGATGTATCTTGATTAGCCTTTGAGTATAATACATTATAATCAAATCTAGCTTGATTTAGAATATCATATTCCGTTACAAAGCTTTTAGATACGTCATCTAAGGCATAATAAGATTCTTCAGCTTCTACTATTTTAGTTTTACTTTCTAATGTAACTGTACCTATTTCTTTAATCTTAGCATTTACTTCCTCTATTTTAGAATCATTCTTTAAGACAGGTGTAATATGTGATAGTGAATAGGATTCGGTAATACTTTTTGATTCACATTCTGCTTTATATAAATAATAAGCAAGTTCCGGATGATCAATAAAAGGATTACGATTTCCTTGTTCCTTATAGATTTCTTCATTGCGGTATAATTCTCTTGAATCGACGGGATCTTCAAAATTCCATTTTAGGATAGTATTTAAAATACCTATATAGCCTTCAGTTCCATTTTCAGCTTTTGAAGCTAGAGTAGTATCGTTTGTAAGCTCTAAATCTAAAGTTGAATCTTCATATCTTACTACCATATATAGTAGCATACGAGCTATATCGCCTTTTACTTCATCTCTTGGTTCAAATACTGTACTAGTCCATTTATTTCCGTAGTCATCTTTGTTTGTTGGATTTGATACTTCATCAAAATAGCTATTACTACGTGAGGAATTAATACGAGCTTCTGATACTCTTAAATGATGTAAATCAGAATAAGCATCATATTTTTGATCATTAAAGCCATGTGACTTAGCCCAAACATGTTCCTTATTCCATTGTCCGGATGCTGAGCCTGAATTATCCTTACCTAAACGTTCTCCGGTATAAATACACTCTACATAATCACCATCATAAGAATCAATTGTCTTAAGTGATGTAGTAGCATCACTATAGGATATCTTTTTTACATTTGAAGATACTATTTGATTTAGGGTTGATTTAAGTGATGTACTATTTGAAAGAATATCTGTAGTAACAGAACTATAGTATCCTTCATAGGTAGGTATTGTTGGAGGATTTGTAGGTGTTGGAGTAGTTGGTATTGGTGTTGAAACTGCAGGTTTACTTGTAGAAGGATTAGTTGTAGAAACATTTGATGATTCTTTCTTTAATCCACATGATGTTGTAGCAAATACACCTAAAGCAATTAAGCTAAGCATTGATAAATGTTTTAGTTTCATAATTTTATCTCCTTTTGAGAAAAATATAAGGGATAATACAACTGATTATCCCTTATTGTTTAGTTTTGCGACAATTATATACTAAATATTAAGCTGCTTTATATGCAACATCGATAGATGTAAACTTTAAAGTAGCAGATGGATAAATTGTAATTGTCTTACCATCTGCAGACACTTCATAAGTATATCCACTTGTTAGATTTGATGTGATACCATAACCAACATATCCATCCGCTAATGTAATAACCATTTCAGCACCACCATAGATTCTAAAATCAATAACTCCTTTAGTTGTGCCAATGAAAACCGTATTTGGAGCAGTCTGTGACTTTCTATATACAACAGCACTCTTAATAATAGTTGCATCAAATGCACAATAATCTTTCAAATCAACAGATTCCTCTGTTGAGCAATCTTTGTTTTTAACAGATGTTCCAACTGTAATACTTGTCTTTAAAGCATCATCAGGGATTATAACAGCAGCAGGTTTCTTAGTCTTAAATGTAACATCTTCACTCTTAGACTCAGAACCTGAAGTTGCAGTTAAAGTAACTACAACCTCAACTTCCTCATCAGTAGGTGTAATTACAACCTTACCATTTTCAACTTTAGCAGTTGAGCCTGATTTAACAACAGCTGTAATTCCATCACCTAATGTGATTGTTGCATCTCCTCTGTAAAATTCAGCAAATTTCTTCTTTGCAGAATCCAAAGCTTTTTGAGCTTTTTCTGCATCAGTTAATTCACTTGCTTTTACAAATGTAACATCATCTGCAGCAGTAACAATGAATGAACTACCACAAATAACACCCTTAACATTAATTGTATCACCAACATGAATCTTTGCTAAGATTGCATCATATAAAGTCTTAGTAGCTGCATCTGCAAATGGAGTAGTACCTTCCATTAATACAGCTGTATATTCTTTTGAATTAATTGTAAACTTAGCTAAAGTTTGCATAGTTGAAGAATACTTACCAGTTTCTGACTTAAATCCTGAAGATAATTCACTAACAACAACACCATCAACCTTTGCAATTTGATTTTGTTTATAAAGAATGTCATTTCCAGCAGTTAAATCTGCAGTTAAATCAACACATTTATTTGCAACGGCTGCATTATTCTTTGATGAATCAACTTCAATATTACCAAAGCAAGCTTCATAAATTCCATTATAAACAGAAGATGTTTGACCAGTAATCTTTACATAGTCACCAATCTTAAGTGCTTTATAAGCAGCTTCTTCAATATAGCAGTTATAAGCATAGAATCCACCATAGCCATTTTCTTCTTGAATGAATAATGAGCATTGAGTCTTATTATTAAAAGAACTTAATGTTGACTTTACTTGAACATAACCAGCAATATCCATTGTATTCTTGCTTGCACAAGTATCATAGAATTTCTTGAATGTATCTTCAGCATTGATTGCTTTTTCAATACGAACTCTATATGAATCAGTTTGAGCAGTATTTGAACCACTTTCAAGAGTTGCGTAATATGTAACTTCAGTTAATTTATCAGTAGGAAGTGTTACAACTGCTGTTGCATCTTCTAATGACTCATCTACATCCTTAGTAGCAGGATCATCTTCAACATATTTAAATGATAATAAATTATCATTACTTGAATGCCATACTAATTTAACATTTACTTTTCCATCTGATACATAAGAAGGAACCTTAAAATCATTTGAAACCTTTTGTCCCTCATTTTGAATAACAATAGTCTTTGCTAATTCTTGTAATTTTTCTTCTGATAATGTTTTACTACCACAAGATGTTAATACTGTAGTTCCAGTAGCTAGTGCAACTAATGCACCTAATGATAAAACCTTTTTAAAAGCTTTCATATTTTTTTCTCCTTTGTTCTTCCACTTTACTTTAAATCACTTAATGTATTAATAGTATACGAATTTTCTGTACTAGTCTTAAAACATTTTACAGATTTAAGACTTTTAACATATTCTTGTGCTATTTCCTTAGTTACAGAACTGTCATTTAAAGTTAACGTAATTTCTTTATTATTTTGTGTACCCTTGAATGTTACAACTCCATTTGTTACTTCAACAGAAGAAATCGTAACATTTGCTAAATCATTGTAATAATTTTTAGATTTAAGTGTGGTATATAATGGTGATCCTGTAGGCATTGTAATATTTGTTGTACAGCCATGCACTGATTTTTCACCAGTTGTCCAACCAACAACCTTAACATAATTTCCAGTTTTTAAAATAGCAGCTAAATTAGTATCATAACCAATTACAACACTATAAGTATAATATTTTTTGGTTGTTAAATCATAATTTTCAACAGTAGCTGTTTGAAATGAACTTCCTGAAACACTTGTTACATACGCATCAAACTGAACACATGTTGGAATATCAGTTGTCTTATCATAGTAATCATTTTCATTTAAATCTTTAATTGTGACTTTATTTATTTCTTCACTATAATAAATATCTACAGTTGAAGCATCCGAATGAATATGAAGTTTATTCTTTTCAGCCTTTTTTTCAGCTTTTTCAAAATACTTATAATACTTTCCTTCTACACCACAATTGTTTGTTGAATAACCATTTTCAACTATCTCCAAATTTAGATTTCTATAAGTATCGCTATCAGCAGTTTTGTACCAAATATAACCTAAATATCTACTTCCATTTGTATCTTTTTCAGCTGAAGAGCCTTCTGCTTCAACAATTATACTAGTAGCTTTAGACAATGTCTCTTCATTATATTTTGAAGCTGCCTTACCCCATTTTTCATATCTTGCAGTAGATTCTGGAGTATCAATAGATAAATATCTTATGGCCATTGTTTTTTTAGAATATTTAGTACGAATTGTTGTAGTATCTCCATCTGTATAAGAAACCACTTCACATTCTTCAATGCCATTATCAATAAATGTTTTTGATTCGGTTGCAGTTCTTTCCAGCTTTAGTGTTCCTGTAATGTCATCATTACCACCGCAGGAAGTAATTAATAATCCTGCGGTAGCAACAAAGCATCCAGAAACGATTGCTTTAAAAATTTTTTTCATAGATTAAACCTTTTTATTTTGTATAATATACAGTTTCATCATATGATTCTTTTAAGAAGTCTTCGATTTTTTGATCTGTAACTTGGCCCTTAGTAATCTTTAAAACATTAACAACACATGTTCCTATTTGTGTACGAGCTACTGATGAACCATTAAATGCATCTGATGTAAAGTATGAATTTGAAGCACCAAGAGTTTGGCCTAATAAGATACAATCTTTAACAAGACCTTCCTTAGTTTCAAGACCTGCATTAAAACCTTCATCAGAATATACAGAATTACGAATTGGGTTATAACCTGAAGCTACAGAATATGATGCTTGAATCTTTGTTGATAATAAAACCTTAACAAACTTCCAAGTTGCAACAGCTTTTTCGTCGCTACCTTGGTCAAACATTACTAGAGATGGTCCTTGTGAAATTGTTTGATTATTTTTTGCATCAATACCAGGTAAAGCTGTTACAGCTGCATCAAAAGCACCACTTGCTGGTTCTTGCTTACTTGCACCACCAGTTGATCCAATTGAGAAAAAGCTTCCTTGATAAGTTGCTTTATTATCGTTCTTTACATCATACTTTGTAAATAATGATGATGTATATGAGTTAAGAATTGATTTTGTTGTGAAATAACCATTATCAAACTTATCCTTAATTTCCTTTAAAAATGCCTTTGATACATCGTTATTAAATAATATTTTTTCTGATCCTGACTTTTTACCATCAGTGTATAATTTACCAGCATTGTTCTTGTTCTGATATTGTTCAAGATAAGTAATAATCCAGTTTGATTCTGAATCGTAACCAAGTGGAGTTGACTTTGGATAAAGTGTCTTTAACTTAGCACATGCATCCCATAACTCATCCCAAGTTGTTGGAACAGCGATTTTATTAGCATCTAGAACAGTCTTATTGTAATATAAAACCTCTGTTGAACGAGCCATTGGAATTGAATATGTACCATCTTGAACGTAGCTTGTTCCTTCAGTCATGTATGTAGAAATAAAATCAGACCATTCCTCTTTTGAATAACCATATTCTGAATTATCAATATAATTTTGTAAATTCAATACTTTTCCAGTCTTCAAATAAGACGCAACATGGTCGGGATAGCAATATGCTAATGATGGTTGAGTATTAGCACTTAATGTTGAAGTAACCTTAGTCTTTAAAGTATCATAGCTAAAACCATTAGTAATTTTAACAGTCCATCCAGAATTTTCCTTTTCAAAATCGTCCTTTGCAACATTTAAAATAGCCATTAAATCATCACCGGCTGTTGTATAGAAATCAATTGTATGTGAATTGTCAGTTCCACATGAAGTCAATGAAACAGCAGCTAATAATCCTGCTAAAGCAGTACCACTTAAAACTTTAATTTTTTTCATTTTTATATTTTCTCCTTTGTTTTTTGTGTTATCCTTATCCTATTTTTATCCTAACCTTTTATTCCACTCTTTGATACACCCTTCATAATATATTTTCTGAAAAATAAGAATACAATGAATAATGGTATAGACACAATTAATGCCGCAGCCATCTTCATTGGGTAATCAGTACCCTCAGACGTAATTCCACAAGAAGCCATCCAGTTAGAAACAAGTCTCCATTCTGAAGAGTTTACAAGTTGTGGCCACATATATGAATTCCATGTTCCAATAAGTTTCAAAATTGTAATTGAAACAATTGTTGGAGCAGAAAGTGGAACCATTACTTTTATTAGATACTTTGCATCACTACATCCATCTACCTTTGCAGCCTTGTAAAGAGTATCAGGAATTTGCAAAAATGCATTTCTCAATAGATAAATATAATATATTGAAACTAAGAATGGCAAAATCATAATTGTATATGTATCAGACCACCCAAAATCTCTTGTTGTTGTAATAAAATTTGTTGTAGTAAATAACTCACCTGGAATCATCATAGTCATTAGCATTAACGTAAATACAAAATTTTTTCCTTTAAATTGCATTTTCGCAAATGCATATGCTCCGACAATTGTCATAATTAAACCAATAGCGGTTGATAAAATACCAACTACTAATGAATTGATTAATGTTTCTACGAATAAATTATTACTATATGAAAAAGCATCCGCATAATTTGAAAAATCAATTGTATGAGGGAACATTGTTGGAACAGTTGCTTCATACTCTGGAGTTGTTTTTAAAGATGTAATTATCATCCAATAGAATGGGAAAATTGACAAGATTGCCATGAATGTTAATAAAGCATATACAACAACCTTTATAATTATTTTCTTTCTTTGGTCCTTCTTCTCTTGATTTTGAATATCAAAACCTAGATTTTCTTGCGAATTTAATGCTACATCAGATGATGTAATCTTTTCATCAATATTTTGACTCATTGAAAACACCTCCTAATAATGTACTTTCTTCTTACTTACAGCTAGATTAATCAGTGTAAAGACAAGAATAATTCCAAATAATATCAATGATCCTGCAGCAGCTAAACCTGTACTATCATTTCCAATTTGGTCATAAATATAACCAACCATCGTATTAATATAACTATTAGAAACTTTTTCTGCACCGTAAATACCAACAACAGCCGTATATGCTTTGAATCCACCAATAAAACCAGTAATAATTAAATATGATAGCATTGGAGAAATAAGTGGAACTGTAATCTTCATTAATGTTGTAAACCTGTTTGCACCATCAACCTTAGCTGCATCATAATATTGTTTATTAACATTTTGTAATGCACCAAATAAAATTAAAATCTTAAATGGAAGGCCAGCCCAAATTTCATAAATAATTACAACAAATCTATTAGCCCAAATATTTTCAGGTGAAATACTGGTCCAATTAATGCTCGTTCCTAATATTTTGTTGATTAAACCTAAAGAATATGCTCCTTCTGCTGTACCAGTTGGTGAAATAATTGAGAACATTGTAGCAAATACTGCACCAATAGCTAAAGCATTTGTTAAATATGGTAAAAAGAATATTGTTTGATATGCTTTTTGTAATGCCTTAATAGAGTTCAAACCTACTGATATTAATAATGCAATAATAGTAGATATTGGAACTGATATAAATGCAAACAATAACGTATTAAGTAAGCAATACTTAAACTTATTATATTTAACAACATATGAGAAGTTTCCAATTCCAGCAGTTACAATTCCATCAGCACCTTCAACTTTAAAAGCATCAATTGTTGTTTTAATTAATGGATAAAAAGTAAAGATAGCCATTAAGACAATAATTGGAAGTAACCATAACCATCCTTTATTGTTATAGCAAACTCTACCAAATGCCTTCATATTTTCTTTAAATGTACGTCCACGAAGACGTCCCCACCATGCTTTTGTAGCTTCTTTTGAATTTTGGCCCCACTCTTTCATCGCTAGTCCTTTATCTTTAAACCAGCTTTTAGTTGATGTGCCAATCTTCTTGAAGAAACCGACAAATGCATTGTCCTTTTTTTCTTCTTGATTTGCCATTATCTCAACCTCATTTCACTGTCCTTATTGAATATGAATACTTTGTTTGGTTTCAAATCAAACTTAAGTTCTGTTGAGTCAGGTAATTTAATATCAGAGTCAATTATTGTTCTTACAGTTGGCTTAGTTGAAGCAGCATGCTTAGAAACAATTGACTTATCGCGTCCCATAACTTCAATATTTTGTTTTTGAAGAGTTAATACACCCTTATTATCATTGAAGATATATCCTTCAGGACGGATTGCAACGTAAACCTCTTGATCATCGTGATTAGTGTCCATAATCTTTTCATCATCAATATATACACCATGATCTTTAATTACACCTCTAAAGATATTAATAGGTGGAGTACCTAAGAAGTTAGCAACGAATAGGTTAGCAGGATCATCATAAATTTCCTGAGGATTTCCCATTTGTTGAACAACTCCTTCCTTCATAACAAGAATTGAATCACAAATAGACATTGCTTCTTCTTGGTCATGTGTTACGAAGATAGTTGTAATACCAGTTTCAACCTGAATACGTTTGATTTCCTCACGAGTTTGAAGACGAAGTCTTGCATCTAGGTTAGAAAGAGGCTCATCAAGTAATAATACACTTGGCATCTTTACAAGGGCACGAGCAATTGCAACACGTTGCTGTTGACCACCTGATAATTCACTTGGTTTACGATTTAATAATCCTTCAATTTGAACAAGCTTAGCCGCATCAAATGCTCTTTGCTTTGCTTCATCCTTAGGAACACGCATATTCTCAAGTGGGAACATAATATTTTGTTCTACAGTCATATGAGGATATAATGCGTAGTTTTGGAATACTAAACCAATACCTCTCTTTTCTGGTGCTAGAGTTGTAACATCGTCATCACCAAAAATAATGTTACCTGAAGTTGGCTGTTCAAGTCCGCTTAGCATAAATAAGGTTGTTGACTTACCACAACCTGAAGGTCCTAATAGACCAATAAGCTTTCCTGAAGGAATTTCAACGTCTAAATCGTTGACAGCAACAACTTTAGTTTTGGCTTTCTTATTTTCGAAAACCTTAGTTAAATGTTTTAATGTTATTTTCATAACGTTCCTCCGTACGGCACTAATATATTTTTTTTGCATATCTATTTTATCATATTTATAAAATCAATACAATAAGAGAATTGGTCACAAATAAACCAAAAACAAGAAAATACTTCTTGAAATGTAAACGTTTTTTTACAATATTTAATATTAGTATACGAATTATTTTACATTTTAACAGTAATTCATTTTTATTTTGATTAAACATAATATATTATTACAGAATACATACATCTTTATTTTCTTAGGTTAAAATAGCATTATTCATAAAAAATCCTAAAAGATTTTAAGCTTATTTTTTAACTCTATTTAGGTAAAAATGCCCTTTTTGGC
>ERZ779737.1523-NODE-1523-length-17697-cov-3.235801_pt1 | contig 17697 bp, 19 predicted proteins | sample MGYA00511889_ERZ779737 | MGnify/ENA primary metagenome ERZ779737 (study PRJEB29588, sample SAMEA2163575) | human gut metagenome | biome: human gut; feature: human-associated habitat; material: faeces | place: Denmark | collected 2008/2010 ...
AAAAAATTTTATCTTTGCATAAACATAGATTGGTCATAGTTGTGTTATTGCTGGGGGTTGAACCGTCCATATTTTGGGCGGTTTTTTCTTTATTATACATATCCGGTCCTCCCTACTTTTTACGGTTTGCACTTTCAGCCAACAACAATACGGCATTATCTATCGAAGCCGTAGTGTTATTCGTTCGTCGTCTTATCCATTCCTCCAGTTCGTCACGATAAAATACTAATCGCCTGTTATTGATCTTGTGGTATGGTATCTCTTTTTGGCTTACCTTTTGGTATAGTGTGCTTTTTGTAATAGGATAATTATTATCCGTAAAAAACTGTAATGCTTCATCTATTGACATTGTAGTTTTAATGGGGTTTGCGGTCCGCTTTGCCGGAACTATGATATTTTCCAAAAGATCCGCCACTGACTCACGAAATACGTTTTTTGCTTCCTCAACTGATAGGGCCGCAAACGGTACGTTGTTAATTATTTTTTTCATATAATTTCCTTCCTTTTCTTAAGTATTATAGTAAGTAATTATCAAAGGAATATGAATGAAATATGGGAAAAAATGTTTTTTTAAAAAATGCTTAGTTTGAACTAGGCATTTTTGAATATCTGCATCCACAGTAATTTTGTCTATATAAGTTATATTGCTTGGATAAAGTTATAGACTGTTTGTAGCCTTCATTTTTTTTGAAATCAGCATAAAGCCATTTAATATTATAAATATTTTCTAGTGATGAACCGATTTCATTAATTATTTTGGCATTTTTATGAGGACTAACTGTTAAGGTGGTAGTAAAGTAGTCGTAATTATGAAGTTTTGCTATTTGAGCAGTTTTTTCTAGTCTTAATTTAAAACATATTTGACATCTATTACCACCTTCAATACATTTTTCTAATCCTTTGATGGCTTCTTCGTATTTGTCGTTTTCATAATCACAGTCTATGTAATCTAGTTTATTTTTTGTTTTTAATTCTTTTATTAATCTTATTTGTTCTTCTTTTCTTTTTAGATATTCTTCTTCAGGATAGATGTTGGGATTATAATATAAAACGGTGATATCAAAGTAATTACTTAGAAATGATATGACATAACTACTACAAGGTGCACAGCAACTATGAAGTAATATTTTTTTTACTTTGTTTAATTTTTGTATTTCTTCTTTACATAATAAATGATAATTTGTGTTCATAAAATCACCAAACATATTATAACATTTATTAGGTAAAATGCAATATTATTTTATTATATGGAAATACTTCCACTGATTAATTTAGATAGTATTTCGGCCATTTTCTCTTCTACTTGAATAAGTGGGATTTCGGTCGATAAGATAATGACGCTTCCTAGGATATCTCCATTTAAAACAATTGAACTAAATGAGTAATAACCATATTCTTTGACGTTTTCTATTATTTCGACTTCTTTTTTTTGTCTTTCAACAAAACTGTCTCTTCTTTCAATACTGCGTTCTACAAAGTGACTGATGTTGTTGTTTAAGTATTTTTTCTTTAGGTTACCAGATATGGCGATGACTTTGTTTAAGTCGGTTACTATGATGTTGTGTTTTACTACTTGATATATGGCTTCTGTGTATTTCGTGGCTAGTGATTCTAAGTTTTCAATGGGAGAGAATTTTTTTAGAATTAAGCATTCGTCATCAGTAAATATTTCTAAACCTTCGCCACTTTTGATGCGCATATTATTTCTTATTTCTTTTGGTATAACAATTCTACCTAAATCATCTACTCTTCTAATTACTCCTGTTGATTTCATATTTATTACCTCCAATACTAAATATTTTGCCAAGATTTAGTAATTTTATACTAGGATATATAAATTTATGAAATTATTTTTACGCACTATAACAGCGTAGCAAATAAAACCAAAAAAAACATTTACTTTTTATGGAAAATTGTGTAAAATAAATTTATGAAAAAACTTGTTATGGGAGTGATGTTATGAGGCGTTTTGAAAAAATAAGTTTTGCACAATTTAAAAAAGATATTTGTGATAACATTGATTTGTATAATGAATATGAATTACCAAAAAGAGCAACTTTGAAAAGTGCCGGTTATGATTTTAAGGTAATAGAAGATATTACTATTAAAAAGGGTGAAATTTTGAAGATACCTACTGGTGTTAAGGTAAGATTAAATGATGATGAATTTCTTGGAGTGTATGTTCGCAGTAAAATGGGATGTAAATATAATATACGGATGTGTAATCAAGTAGGTATTGTTGATGCTGATTATTATAATAATGTTAGTAATGAGGGGCATATTTTTGTGTTTTTACAAAATGAAGGTAATTTAGATGTTGTTATAAAAAAAGGTGAACATTTTGTACAGGGAATAATACAAAAATTTATGATATGTGATAATGAGGAGGTAGTTACTAAGACGCGTGAAGGTGGTTTTGGTAGTACCGATAGAAAAGAGGAATAGATATGAAAGAAAAATTTTATTTAACGACACCAATATATTATCCATCTGCTAATTTTCATATTGGGCACTGCTACACAACAATTATAGCTGATGCTATTGCTAGATATAAGAGATTAAATGGATATGATGTGTTTTTCTTAACTGGTACTGATGAACATGGACAAAAAATTGAAAAAAAGGCAATTGAGGCAGGTGTTAGTCCTAAGGAATATGTTGATAAAATCGTGGATAATGCAAAGGATTTATGGAAGAGTTTAGATATTAGTTATGATAAGTTCATTAGAACTACTGATAGTGAGCATGTTGCTTGTGTACAAAAGATATTTGAAAAGTTATATCAACAAGGAGATATTTATAAGGGGGAATATAAGGGTTTATATTGTACACCTTGTGAATCTTTTTGGACGGAGACACAGCTTAAGGACGGCAAGTGTCCTGACTGTGGAAGAGATGTACATGAGGTTAAGGAGGAAGCATACTTTTTTAAGTTATCAAAGTATCAAGATAGATTAGTTGATTATATTGAGTCTCATCCAGAGTTTATTCAACCTGTTTCGAGAAAAAATGAAATGATTAATAATTTTATTAAGCCAGGACTTGAGGATTTATGTGTATCAAGAACTTCTTTTAAATGGGGCATTCCTGTTACTTTTGATGATAAACATATAGTTTATGTATGGATAGATGCTTTATCTAATTATATTTCAGCTTTAGGATATTTAAGTCAAGATGACAGTAAGTTTAAAAGATATTGGCCTGCAGATTTACACATTGTGGGTAAGGAAATAGTTAGGTTTCATACGATTATATGGCCTATTATGTTGATGGCTTTGGGATTAGAACTTCCTAAGAAGGTATTTGGACATGGTTGGTTAGTAATCGATGGTGGTAAGATATCAAAGAGTTCGGGAAATTATCAGGATCCTAGGGAATATATTGCAATGTATGGAATAGATGCGGTTAGATATTTTGTACTTAGAGAAGTACCTTTTGGAAATGATGGTAATTTTTCAGTTGATGCGATGGTTACTAGAGCAAATGCTGATTTGGCTAATGTTTTAGGTAATTTAGTTAATAGAACAATTGGTATGATTAATAAATATTTTGATGGTGTTGTTACTAATACAAGGTGTAGTGAAGAATTGGATAATGATTTAATAAAAGTTGCTTTGTCTTTAAGGGATAAGGTGGATAAAGATATGGATAAGTTGGAAGTATCTAGTGCACTTGAGCATATTTTTGACTTATTTAGAGCTTGCAATAAATATATTGATGAGACAATGCCTTGGATTTTAGCAAAGGAAGAAAATAAAAAGGATAGACTTGCTACAGTTTTATATAATTTAGTTGAATCTATTAGAATCGGTACAGTTTTTCTTAGTCCTTTTATACCGAGTGCAAGTGAAAGAATATTTAAGCAATTGAATACTGATATTAAAGATATGTTTTCAGTAAATGAATTTGGTGGTTATGTAAGTGGTGCTAAAGTTGGTATTGCCGATCCAATATTTCAAAGAATTGAAGTTAAATAGTTGACATAGACTTCTGTTAAATAAAAAAAGATATTGTTGTTTTGTTTACAATGTCTTTTTGTTTTGTTATAGTGGTTTTATGTGTTAAAATATGATATAGGGAGGAAAAAAATAATTTATGCCAAAGATATTTAGTGGTATTGATGGTTGTATTTTGTTTTTTGTAGTAACTTTGTTACTAGCTTTAGTTTTAGTAGTAACTGAGTATTCAATTTTGGATTTATTTTATTTATTTGGTATGCTTATTTGTTTTTTATATTATTTGCATATTAGAAATTAACTTGTACTTAGGTATAGGTTTTTTTCTTGACTAAAGGATGTTTTGAAGTTATGCTTATATGGGAAGTGATTTTTATGTTTATTGATACACACGCTCATTTATTTGATGAATATTATAGTAATATAGAGGAAGTAATTGCTAGGGCTTTAGATAATAATGTTTTAAAGATTATTATTTCAGGATGTGATATTAAGAGTAATTTGGAGGTACTGGAAAAAGTTGGTAAATATGATTCTTTATATGGTACGATAGGAATACATCCTTTGAATTTGGATAATTTGGATAATAATTATATGAGTTTTTTGGAAGAAAATATTAGAAATGAGAAAATAATTGGTATTGGAGAAATTGGCTTGGATTACCACTATGAGGGAGCGGATAGGGAATTGCAAAAAGATGTATTTATCCATCAAATAGAGCTTGCTATTAAATATGATATGCCTGTGATTATACATTCTAGGGATGCGACTGAGGACATGATGAATATTTTAAGAAGATATAATGGTAAATTGAGGGGGGTTATGCATTGCTATTCTGGAAGTGTAGAAACTGCTTTGGAACTTATAAAGATGGGCTTTTATTTAGGAGTAGGTGGTATAATTACTTTTAAAAATGCTAAGAATATAGTTGAAGTCATAAAAAAGATAGATTTAAAATATATTCTATTAGAAACTGATTCTCCTTATTTAACTCCTGAACCATATCGAGGAAATTCTAATGAACCTGCATATATTCCTTTAATTGCAAGGAAAATCGCGGAGATTAAGGGTATTAGTTTAGATAGCGTTATGAGTGCGACTAGTGGTAATGTGAAGATGATATTTGACAAATAGGTTCTTTTGTGGTAAAATTCTATTACTGAAGTAAGATATGCACAAAATGAATGGAAAAGTTTGGCATTTTCAGTACAATAATTAAGAGGTGAAAAAATGAGAAAAATAGTTTCCAAGTTTTTTTGGCCGACTTTTGAAGTTGTGATTGCGGGAATTTTTGTGGTACTCGTAATGCCTAGAAATAAAGATGAGAAACTAGTGTTTACGGTAGAGAATAGTGATGCCGTAAAAATGATAGATACTACTTCTAAGTTTTTTGTTGATGATATTTTAATTGATACAGAAGATAAAAAAGAAGAGGTAGTAGAAGAAAAACAAGAAGAAGTAATATTAACGGATGAGAATAAACAAAATGAGGAACCTAAGGTAGTTGAGACTCCTAAGGTAGAAGAAGTCAAAGAAGAAGAAAAGAAAGAGGAAGAACCTAAGGTAGAAGAGAAGCCTGTAGTAAGGTATGATCCTATTGATACTTCTAATTATCCTGTTTTGAATAGTTACACTAATTTAGTTATGACAGGATATGGTTATGATTGTAGAGGTTGTACTACGGGTAAGACAGCATCTGGCTATTCAATAAGAGATACTATTTATTATGATGATCCAACGTTTGGAACACTTAGGATTGTAGCAATGGATAAGTCTATACCGATGTATTCAATTGTTAGAATTTCTAATATAAATGGTATGGAACCAATTTTGGCTATTGTTTTAGATCGTGGAGGCGGGATTAGTTTTAGTAAATCGATTCAAATAGATTTAGTTGTTGAGTCTGAGGCTATTGCTAAGACAACAATAGGTAAGAAGTATAATGTTACTTGTGATATACTTAGAAGTGGTAAATAGGCGCTAACATAAGTTAGTGCTTTTTGTAGGTGAGATTATGATAGATAAGAATTTTAATTTTAGAAAGTCTTTGGGGCAAAATTTTTTAAATGATGATAATATTATTAATAAGATAGTTAGTTCTTTGCCAATAGATAAGGATACTTTAGTTATTGAAATAGGTCCTGGAAGTGGTGTTTTGACTAGTAAATTAGCGTATGTTGCTGGGAATGTTTTAGCTTATGAGATAGATACAAGGTTAGAGAGTGTGTTAAGAAATAATCTTTGTGGTTTTGATAATGTCGATATAAAGTTCCAGGACTTTTTGAAGGCTGATGTAGTAAAGGATATAAAAGAATATAATTATAGGAAATTATATGTGGTTGCTAATTTGCCCTATTACATTACAACACCTATTATTAATAAGTTAATAACTGATGCAATAGATGTTTCTTATATTGTCGTTATGATACAAAAGGAGGTTGCTGATAGATTTTGTGCTGTACCAGGTAATAAAGATTATAATTCTTTAACTGTTTATTTGAATTATCATTTTGAGGTTAAAAAGTTATTTGATGTTAGTAAGAATTCATTTATTCCCAAACCAAAAGTTGATAGTACTGTGATATGTTTAAAGAAAAGAGATAAGAAGCAGGAAGTTTGTGATTTGACTTTGTTTTATAAGCTTGTGAGAGACAGTTTTTGTTTTAAAAGGAAGAATTTAAGAAACAATTTGAAAGGGTATGATTTACTGAAGGTGGAGAATGTTTTAAAGAAGTATGGTTATGATTTATCTGTTAGAGCAGAGCAGTTGGATATAAATATTTTTGTTGAAATGGCTAATGAACTTAAAAATTAGTCTTTTTTTTTAATATGTGCATATGATTAAATGGGTGAGATAATGGACAAGGTAAATGAAATTGGTAGTAGTTTTAGTCATGGTATTACTATTGCAGAAAGGAAAAGCATTATAGTAAGTGGGGTTAAGAAGATAGAAAGTTTTGATAATGAGGAATTTTTGATGGAAACGACACTTGGTTATTTAGTTATTAAGGGAAGCGAATTGGAAATTATTAAGTTGGATACTTATCAGGGAAATGTTTCAATCAAAGGGCACGTTGATAGTTTGGGTTATTTTGAAACTAGTTCTTTAAAAAAGGAAAAGGAGAATTCTTTTTTAACAAGGTTATTTAAATAATGGAACTTGTGTTACAAATAGAATCTATATTGATGTCATTTGGATATGGTATTGTTTTCTTTATTTTAGTAAGTGTTAATTATAAGTTTTTATATTGTAAGGGACTTGTTTTAAAAATAATTATTAATATACTTTTTATTATTGTTAATGTAATCCTTTATTTTATGTTACTTAGGTTAGTAAATGATGGAGTGGTACATATATACTTTTTATTTTCTATTTTGGGGGGATATTTGCTGGCTAAGTGGTTAGGTGGTAAGATTAAAGGATAATTGACTCTCATGGGATAGTTTTGTTTATTTATCTTTGTATTATAAATCTAGTGCATTTTACGAAAAAATACATAGTATATAATATAAAATTGAGGGTGAATATACATAATAATTCTTGAGTAACAGTTAAAAAGGTATAAAATAGAGGATAAATAAGGAATATAGATAGAATTAGTTGATGTGATTGTGGTATTGTTGATAAAATTTAGGGAAAAATTGTAAAATGTAAAGTAATAGTATACAAAACTAAATTGTGAATAATGTATGGAGGAGTTGTAGAAACTTTATAGTATTTTGTAATTGATAAGTGCTTTTTCTTTTTTTATATTTATTGATTCTTAAGTAGTGTTTTTGTAGCCGAGCAATGTACACTACAGATGTACAAAAATGTTGAGTTGATATTTTATGGTTAATTTGGTTTTAACAAAAATTTTATTATTACATAGACTAATATAGGTGATAAACATGGATAAATCTTTAGTGGGTATTGTAATTGATCCTGGTCATGGAGGTAGTGATTCGGGTGCTTTGGGAAATAATTTGAAGGAAAAAGATTATAATTTGATGATATCTAAGTATATGTATGATAGGTTTAAGGAACTGGGGATACCTGTTGCATTGACGCGTGATAGTGATAAGACATTGGCTCCAAATGAAAGAACTAATTTGGTGTTGGATGCGTTTGGTAACAATCCTAATGTGGTTGTGGTGTCTAATCACTTGAATGCAGGGGGTGCGAATGGTAAGAATGTAGGCAAAGTGTAATAGTGTCTTGTTTACCATTGAAGTAAAAGAATTTTGGTTTAATGCTAAAGTTCTTTTTTTGCGCATATCGTTAAAAAGTTTGTTTCGTAGTTAATATATGAAGAATAATCGTAATAATTTGACATTTTTATAAAAAAATTACTCTTTGCCGTAATAAATTGACAAAAATTAAATATAGTATTATAATGTATATATAAGAAAGGAAGATGGATTATGGTTATTCGTGAAAGATATTTAAAATTAATAAGACCATTTTATGATCAAGAGTTAATTAAAGTGTTAATTGGTATTAGACGTTCTGGAAAATCAGTTATTTTAAAACAAATAATAGATGAGCTAAAAGAAAATAATGTTGATGATAATCATATTATCTATATTAACTTTGAAGATTACGATTACGAGGAATATACTGATCCCAAAAAGTTAAACAATTATGTTAAAGAAAGAATAATTGATGATAAAAAATATTATATATTCTTTGATGAAATTCAAAATGTTGATAAATGGGAAAAAGTTGTTAATTCATTAAGAGCAACAAAGAATACATCTATTTTTATAACTGGTTCTAATAGTGATTTATTATCTAGTGATTTAGCAACTCACATAGCAGGGAGATATGTAAGTTTTAAAATAACTCCATTTACATTTGATGAAGTTTGTAAATTATTAAATATTACAGATAATAGAGATATTGAAGATGCATTTAATGATTATATTAAATGGGGTGGAATGCCACAAAGATTTATGCAAAAAGATGATATTTCAAGAAAAACTTATTTAAATGATATTTATGATTCAATAATAATAAAAGATATCGTAAAAAGATTCAATATTAAAGATATTGATTTGTTAAATAGAATAGTTACTTATATTTTAACTACTCCATCTCAAGTATTTTCACCTGATAGTTTAAAAAAATATATGCAAAGTGATTCTAGAAATGTATCATTAGAAACATTATATAATTATCTTGATTATATAACTCGTGCAAATCTTATTTCAAAAGCTGAAAGATATGATGTTAGAGGTAAAAGAATTCTTACAGGTAAATATAAATATTATTTAACTGATTTAGGTTTTACTAATATTTTAAGTGAAGGTAAGAAAGAGCAAATTGGTGCTTATTTAGAAAATATTGTTTATAATGAACTAATTGCTAGAGGATATAGTGTTAATATTGGTACATTAGAAAATGGTGAAATAGATTTTATAGCAACAAGGTTTAATGAAAAAATATACATTCAAGTTACTTATATTTTAAGTGATGAAACAGTAATTGATAGAGAATTTAATGCTTATAAAAAGATTGAAGATAACTATCCAAAATATGTTCTTTCAATGGATAAATTTGATTTATCACAAAATGGCATAATTCATAAAAATATAATTGATTGGTTGCTTAAAAGATAGTAAGTGGTTTAAAGAGGTGATTTAAGAATGGCTAATTATGAAAGTGAAGCAAAATTAGAAGATAGAATGATAGATCAACTTAGAAGGCAAGGTTATAATTACATTGAAATAAATGATGTTAAAGAATTAGAACAAAATTTTAGGAATCAAGTTAATTTACATAATAAAGTAGAATTAAAGGGAAAAGATTTATCGGATAAAGAATTTGAAAAGTTAATGATAAAAATATCTGGTAAAAGTATTTTTCAATCTGCTAAAGAATTAAGACAAAAACATGACATAATTCGTGATGATGGTACTATTGCATATATTGAATTATTTAATACTAAAGAATGGTGCAAAAATTTATTTCAAGTTACTCATCAAACTACAGTTGAGGGGAAATATGTTAATAGATATGATGTGACAATTCTTATCAATGGTCTTCCATTAGTTCAAATTGAATTAAAGCGAAGAGGAATTGATATGAAAGAAGCTTTTGATCAGATCAAGAGATATAAAAACCATTCTTATAATGGACTATACAGATTTATTCAACTATTTGTAATTAGTAATGGTGTTGATACAAAATATTTTGCAAATGGAGACCAAGAATTAAATTACGGCTTTACTTTTTATTGGACTGATATAAATAATGATAGAATTACTAATCTAGAACAATTTTGTACTTTCTTTTTAGATAGATGTCATATTGCTAAAATGATAGCAAGATATATGATAATAAACGAAACAGAAAAAATGCTTATTGTAATGAGACCTTATCAAGTATATGCAGTTGAAAGTATTGTTGATAGGGCAATAAATACTAGTAATAATGGTTATGTTTGGCATACAACGGGTTCTGGAAAAACAATAACATCTTTTAAGACTAGTCAGATTTTATCCTTAGAGCCATCCATCAATCAAGTGTTTTTCTTAGTTGATAGAAAAGATTTAGATAAACAAACATTGGATGAATTTAATAAATTTGATCCAGGTTGTGTTGATATGACTAATGAAACATTTAAATTAGTTCAACAGATTAAAGATAGTACAAAACCTTTAATAATTACAACTATTCAAAAAATGGCTAATGCATGTTCTAATCCGAGATATGCATCTGTAATGGAAAAATATAAAGACAAAAAAACAGTGTTCATAATAGATGAATGTCATAGAAGTCAGTTCGGTGATATGCATAAACAGATTGCAAAAACATTTACAAATGCTCAATATTTCGGATTTACAGGAACTCCAAGATTTGAAGAAAATAAGAGTCAAGATGGTAGAAGTACAGCAGATATTTTTGAAAAATGTTTACATACATACTTAATTAAAGATGCAATAAATGATGGAAATGTTTTAGGCTTTTCAGTTGATTATGTTAAGACAATTGAAAGTAATATTGATGATAGTAATGATGAGAGAGTGCAAGCTATAGATACAGATGAAGTATTTGTAGATGATACAAGAATTACAATAATAGCTCAGCATATTATAGATCACCATAATATTAAAACGAGAGATAGAAAATATAATTCTTTGTTTGCTGTTTCATCTATTCCAATGCTTACAAAGTATTATGATACATTTAAAAAAATTGATCATAATTTGAAAATCGGTGCAATATTTACTTTTGGTGCAAACGAAAATTTAGATAATAAAGAGGAACATTCAAGAGATACACTTGAAAGAATAATAAAAGACTATAATAAGATGTATAATACGAATTTTACTACAAATAATTTTGATGCTTATTTTAGAGATGTTTGTAAAAAGATTAAAAATACGGATATTGATATTGTAATTGTAGTAGATATGTTATTAACTGGATTTGATGCAAAACGATTAAATACTTTATATATTGATAAACCATTAAAGTTTCATAGTTTAATTCAAGCATTTTCAAGAACAAATAGAGTTGAATCAGATACAAAACCATTTGGTAATATAGTGTGTTATGATTTGCCTTCTAAATTTAGAGTTGATGAGGCTGTAAAATTATTTTCTCAAACCGATAGAACAGATACAGTTATCATGGCACCTTATTCTGATTATTTGGAAAAATATATAAAGGCAGTTAATTATCTTTTAACCATTGCTCCGAGTGTTAATAGTATTCAAGAATTAGAGCAAGATGGTAATGAAGAAAATTTAAAAAAATTCATAATAGCATTTAGAGAAGTGGCAAAACTATTAGTAAGTTTAAAAACATTTAATGAATTTGATATGAACGCTGAAGAAATACCTATGACATCACAAATGTTTGAGGATTATAAAAGCAAATATTATGAGATTTATAGAAAATTAGTAACAGCAAAAGAAAAAAGTTCAATTTTAAGTGATATTAGTTTTTCATTAGAGTTAATTCAAACAGATAAAATAAATGTTTCTTATATTTTAAACTTAATTAGAAATGTTGATTTAACAAATGAAGAACAAAAACAAAAAGATATAGAGGATATTGAGGCAAAATTAGTTAATGTAACTGATGATGAATTGTTCCTAAAACTAGATTTAATCAAAAAGTTCTTATCTAATGTATTGCCTACTTTAAAACCTGAAGATTCAATTGATGATGCACTTAATAATCATATGAATAAGGAAAGGCAGAAAGAAATAGAAAATTTTGCTAAAGAAAATGATATTGATTTAGAAGTATTACAAGCAGTAATTGATGAATTTGAATATAGTGGAATATTCCCTAATGAAATGATAGGTAAATCAATTCATGCTCCATTCTTAAAAAAGATATCGTTAATTGATAATGTAAAGGTATTTATAAAGAGCCTTTTAAGAAAGTATTTATAGGAGGATATAATGTCAAGAGAAGAAAAACAACAAACTCAACAAGCAGAGTTACAAAAACAATTATGGAGCATTGCTAATACCTTAAGAGGTAATATGGATGCTAATGATTTTAAAAATTATATATTAGGATTAATATTTTACAGATATTTATCTGAAAATCTTGTTAACTACGTCGAAAGAACATTATTAAAGGATGATGGAATAAGTTATGTAGATGCATGGAAAAAGGATGAGTATAGAGCAGAGTTAAAAAGATATTTAATAGAAGATTCTAATATGGGATATTTTATTGAAGCAGATAACTTATGGAGTGAATTAATTTATAAAATTCAAACAGGTAAGTTTGATATTTCAATGTTATCAAAAGCAATTAATTCCATATCAGACTCAACATTAGGTAATGAATCTGAAGATGATTTTGAAAAATTATTTGAAGATATGGATTTGAATAACTCTAAATTAGGTAGAGGAGAAGCAGAAAGAACTAAGCTAATTTCAACAATAATGTTAAAAATAAATGATATTGATTTTCATCATGAAGATGCTGAAATTGATGTTTTAGGTGATGCTTATGAATATTTAATATCAAATTTTGCAGCTTCAGCAGGTAAAAAAGCAGGAGAGTTTTATACACCACAACAAGTATCAAGAATATTAGCAAAATTAGTTACTATAAATAAGAGCAAATTACAAAGTGTTTATGATCCAACTTGTGGTTCTGGTTCTTTACTATTAAGAGTAGGTAAAGAAACAAAAGTTAGTTCATACTACGGACAAGAATTTAATTCTACAACTTACAACTTAGCAAGAATGAATATGTTATTACATGGAATATCATTTAAACATTTTGATATAAAAAATGCTGATACATTAGAAAATCCAAAACACAAAGATATGAAATTTGATGCAATTGTAGCTAATCCTCCATATTCAGCACAGTGGAGTGCAGATCCTAAGTTTATGGAAGATGAAAGATTTAGTGCCTATGGAAAATTAGCACCAAAGTCTAAAGCAGATTTTGCATTTATTCAACATATGATTTATCAATTATCTGATAATGGAACAATGGCAGTTGTTCTTCCACATGGGGTCTTATTTAGGGGAGCATCAGAAGGTACAATAAGAGAATATTTAATAAAAGAAAAAAATTATTTAGATGCTGTTATAGGCTTACCTGCAAATATATTTTTTGGAACCAGTATTCCAACTTGTATATTAGTATTTAAAAAATGTAGAGAGCATGAAGATAATATTCTATTTATTGATGCTTCTAAAGATTTTGAACCTGGAAAAAATCAAAATAGATTAAGAGATGAAGATGTAGATAAAATAATTGAAACATATAAAAATAGAGTGGAAATAGAAAAATATTGCCATGTTGCTCCATTAAGTGAAGTAGCAGAAAATGAATATAATTTAAATATTCCTAGATATGTAGATACATTTGAAGAGGAAGAGGAAATAGATATTAAAGCAGTACAACAAGAATTAAAACAAATAGATAAAGAAATAGCAGAAGTAGATAAAGAACTTAATGTTTATTTAAAAGAGCTTGGATTAGAAGAAATATAATGAAAAGTGAAATAATTCCATCTACAAAATTTTATGATCTAAGTTCTAATGAATATGAAACAAATTTTCATGAAAAATTATATCATTATACTAGTGCAAAAAATATGATGGAAATAAAAAACTCCAGTAAATTTAAGGCTAATTGTATTACACATTATAAAAGTAAATATAAAGAATGTTTGCAATATAATAATGAGCAAGAGAGTTTAGTATTTATTATTAGCTGTACATATAAAAAGTATAATAAAAATCAAGTAAAAAAATTCAATAAATCTGCTTCTTTTATAACCCTTAATTTTTTAGATGATATGTATTCTATTTTTGATTATACTAAGCCAGTAATAACTAATACTGGCGATAAATTAATGTGGTTAAATAAAGAGTATAGTGATTATCTTTTGGACGATAATTTAAAGAAAAATATTGGTGTTGATGTAAAATGTATTGATCCAGAATATTGTTCAACAAAAAAATTAAATGAAAGTTCTGGTGAAAAAACTAATATAATAAATTATAGAACAAAACTTAGATTAAATGAAAAGTGGCAAAATGAAACAAGATATGTTTTTTATATACTTTCAACTGAAAATGTGAAAATTCCTAAATATGAATATTTATCGATACCAATAAAAGTTAAAAATTTAGATTTTAATAATTAAAATAAAAAGGATTTATACAAACATATTTTGCATAAGTCCTTTTTTTAATTCTTGTAATTTTTTCAATTTATTTTCTTCTAATAATATTTTTTTCTGATGATAATTAATAATATTTGAAATATTTTTTTGGTTTTCTTTACTCGGAACTTTGATTATCATATCCGACAAGGTTGATAGCACAATATATGGTGTATTTCCTTCCTTTTTCTCAGATTTAATTCTTCTAGATAAATTTTCATCCAAATAACATTTTATAAATTGTATGTTTTGAGAAAACTGATCAAGCACATAAGTTCTTTGGTATGCATTAAACTTTCCATTATAATAATGTATATATCCAACATAAGCACCATTTCCAGAAATTAAAAGAGCTTCTGTATCGAATGAATATTCATCAATAAAACTATATTCTTTTGCACAAGTGTAGAATCTATATTTACCATTTTCTACCATTGCATTTGCATCTAACTTACCAGTAGTAATATTACATAAATCACCTAATTTATATTCTTCAAAGTTTTTTAAATTATTGAAAATATTATTGGAAAGCCCTTTTTTAAATAAAGAAGATACTAAAAAGACTTATACAAACATAACTTGCATAAGAGCTTTTTTTAGTTCTTTAAATTTATTTAATTTATTGGTCTCTAAATTTATTTTTTTATCAAAGGTATCGAATAATATTCCTATTTTCAACTGTTCATCATTTTTATGAATTGATAATTTTAATGCTTCTAAATCTTTTTTCTGTATATTTGGTAAACCACTTCCAACTCTTAAATCCATAATTATTTTTTCATTGTGTTTTAATAAGTGATAAAGATAAGAAGAATTTACAGAAGATGAAATAATTTTATAACAATGTCCTCCACACCAAAATTTAGTTTTGTTAAAATTTACATAGCCACATGAATTTCCACCTTCACTAATTGTAATAGTATTTTCATTAGTATTATATTCGTTTAAATATCCTGAAGGCAATATTCCACCGTTTAGCATATAATAATTACCTTTTTCTATTAACAAATCACTATTTATTTGTTTACCTTTTTCTATTATACAAATATCTGATAGTTTAATTTTATTATTAGAGTTTGAAAAAAACAAACTATATTTACTTAATTTAAATAACTTAAGGTCTTCTATTTTCTTTGATTGTAGTTCTATTTTTTTATCTAGTAATGATAAAAAATTAGAAACTTTGAGTTGTTCTTTATCTGAACATAAATTAATACTACATTCTCCAATTTCGCCTGTATTAATTTTTTTAGGAAAAGCTACATGAATTGTCCTATTATATAATTCTTTTTGAAAAGAATTATTTTTAATATACTGATTTAAATAATCTGGAATTAATATATGATTATCTTTAGTTCTTAATAAGGCTAAACTTACATAATAAGCAAGTTTTTCATCACTTTTATATATAGATGATGTTCCGATATCCCCAATTCTTGTCATAAATACATCATTATATTTAGGTTTAATTTTATATTTATTATAATCGGATTCTGGTATGTATTTTGTCGTATCTAATAAATTAGATATGTTTTCCACACTGACAAATTTAACTCCTTTTTCAACATAAGTTGGAGTTTCATGGGTTCCATCATAAATTTCAGAAACATCATTCAATTTAATTGATTTATATTCATCATTAAATTCTTTAAATCTTAATTTAGGGACATTCATTTTATCACCACTTTTCAAGTCCTTAAGTTTAATAAAAAGATACCAAACTTACTATACATAATTATATCATATTTTTTAACTTTTTTGACAAAAAAAGAAAAAGCTATTTATTTACCTTTTCTTGAAATATTTTACTGACTAGATCTATACATTTTTTCTTTTGAGAATATCTAGGATGAACATAAAGATTTAAAGTGATATTAACATTAGCATGACCTAACAATTCACTTACTGTTTTATAATCACAACCTAATGTAATGCAGTTTGTAGCAAATGTATGTCTTAAGGAATGAAAGTTAAAATGTTTAATTTTATTTTCTTTTAGAATTTTGTTAAAGTATTTCCTATATGTTCTAGGCTCAATATATTTTTCACCATTTGAAAGAATATAATATTCATTGTCTGATTTAATTTTTTTAAGAATTTCTATAAAATCTTTATTAATAGGAATTTCTCTATTTGCGTTTTTGGTTTTCGGTGAAGTGATTATAACCTTTGATATATTTTTATCTTTGTCTTTTATATATATGCGTTGTACAGTTTTTGAAATAATTAATTTATTATTTTTAAAATCAATATCTTTCCATTGTAATGCACATAATTCACCAATTCTTATACCCGAATATAAAGATAATAATATACCTAAATTTCTGGAAGTTAAATTATTTAATACATAATCAGTAAGTTTATTTTGTTCATGTTTTGATAAGATATAAATACTTTTATCTTTATTTTCTTTTGGATAATTAAATGTTAACTCAATATGTTTAATCTTATCCTCATTTATTCCTTTTTTTATGCTGCCTTTAATTATGATTGTAATATCTTTGATAGTTTTTTCTGATAAACCACCTGAACCATTTTTTTTGCCGTTTTTAGATAATTCCAATAAGAAATCTTGTATAATTTTATGATTTAATTCACTTAATGTATAATCACCTAATTTTGGTATTATATGATTAAAGATATTATTAGAATAATTCGCATAAGTAGATTCCTTAATATAATCTTTTTTCTCAATTAGCCATGAATAAATCCAGTCTTTATAAAATATTTTTTTTGATTTAATTAACATTAAATTCATCTCCTTTCTTTAAATATTATAAATGATGGAACATTCAACGCTTTTTAAGTATTAAACTTAAGGACTTGAAAAGTGGTGATTAAATGAATGTTCCTAAATTAAGATTTAAAGAATTTAATGATGAGTGGTGTTATCAATCATTATCTAAATATGTAAATAGAATTACTACAAAAAATAAAAACAATGAATCAGATCTTGTTTTAACAATTTCTGCACAATACGGATTAGTTGATCAAACAATTTTTTTTAATAGAAGTGTTTCTAGTTCTAATTTAACTGGATATTATTTATTGAATAATGGTGACTTTGCATATAATAAAAGTTATTCAAATGGTTATCCTTG
>ERZ779737.1528-NODE-1528-length-17619-cov-3.020155_pt1 | contig 17619 bp, 17 predicted proteins | sample MGYA00511889_ERZ779737 | MGnify/ENA primary metagenome ERZ779737 (study PRJEB29588, sample SAMEA2163575) | human gut metagenome | biome: human gut; feature: human-associated habitat; material: faeces | place: Denmark | collected 2008/2010 ...
AATATTTAACTATAAAATTTTTATTTTTATTATCTAATTGTTTTTTGGTAATGCCAATATATAAGTTCAATTTGTCGTTAAAGTAATTACTGCTAACTAGGTTACTTAATATAATTTTTGTTGATAGCATCATTATTAATATGGTTAAGATAATATTTATGATTAGCATTGTGGCAAAGCCTTTAATAGCACTTTCACCAAAGGTAAATAAGATAATAGCTACAATAATGGTTGTAACGTTAGCATCAATAATACTACTTAGTGATTCTTTATTACCTATTATGAATGCTTTAGGTAGAGGCAGACCTTTTTTTAGTTCATCTTTTACTCTTTCAAAACTGATAATCGAGGTATCTACAGCCATACCAATACCTAGTAACATAGCAGCAATGCCAGGAAGCGTTAGCACCCCACCAATTAGATTATATATTAAAAATGAGGCAAATGTATAAAATACTAGGTTAACAGCGGCGATTAAACCGGAAAAATGGTATATTGCAATTAGTATCAAAATAACTATGATAAGGCCTATGGCTCCTGCAAAAATTGTTTTTTCTAATGATTTTTCACCGAATGTAGCATCTACTAATCTTGACGATAACTCTTCTAATTTGGTTGGCATAGCACCAGAATTAATTAGTTCAACTAGATTAGTGGCTTCTTCTTTAGTAAAGTTTCCTTGAATTATAACATCGGATTTGAATGCTTCGTTTACCATAGCAGCACTCAAACAGTTTGAGGTAGATAGGCTACCACAGGTTGATGATTCTTTGTGATAACTATTTATTTCTTCATCAAAATCTAACCATATGACGATTACATTTTCTTTTTTATCTTTAATTTCATTGGTTACTTTATAAAATTTATCTTTATCTTTGATAGGTAATGACACTGCTGGTCTTCCGTAATTATCGGTGGTTAATTTTACAGATCCTCCTAATACTTCTGAGGTCATCAATAAATTGTCAGAAGCATCTCTAAATGTTATGCTGGCAGTACTTTGGAGAATTTGCTTGGCACTGTTGGAATCGGTTACTCCAGCTAGTCTTATACGAATGCGATTTTTACCTTCAATGGTGATTTCTGGTTCAGATACACCTAATACATCTATTCTTTTTACTAAAGTTTTATAGGTTGAGTAAACCATATCGCTAGTTAATTCATCATCATTAAGGGGGCTAACTTCGTATAAAACTTCAAATCCTCCTTTTAAATCAAGCCCAAAATTCATATTTTTGTATATATTATCAGCAAAAAATATACTGATAAAAAGTAATATAATTGGTAATATTAACCATAATAATTTCTTTTTTTTCATAATAAACCTCTTTCTTTTTATTTTTTATTACATAAATACATATGTATCTTAATATTATCTAAATTAATAATATCATCAACCATTTCACTAATTGTTAAGTTGTTTTTCTTTTTCCATTTTTCTATTGATAGATACTCCCAAATATCTTTATCTAAAACATAGGAACAATATGAGTATTTAAGTAATCTTCTTTTAACCATAAATGCTGGTTTTAGTAATAAATATAATTCTTTTAATGATTTTATCTCTTCCATTTAAACCACCCTTGTTCATATTATATAATAAATTAGTTACTTTTTAAAGAGAAAAAATTTAAATAATAGTTTTTTTACTTTCTTAGAAAGTGTTGGTTTATTATTTGATAAATTGATTAATCAAAATAAAAGCACAATTTTTTAATTGTACTTTATTTTATATATTATCTTTTAACTAGTGTTTTAACAATAGCATGGTTTATAGTACCACTGATAGTTTTTGTAGGTTCACCATACTTTTTGTCATACTTGACTATCCACTGTAGTAAGTCATCAAATTTTTTATATTCTTCTTTTTGTTTTTGTCTTGTACTAGATGAATAGCCTCTAGTGGAACTTGAGCCTATTTCTAAGGTAACTATTTTTATATTTTTATTTACTGGATTATAATATTCTTTATGTTTATCAATATCATTATATATTAATAATGGGTCTCCATTATAAGTTAAACGGCCATAAAAGTCACTGAAGATAAATCCAGATGCTACTTCTGTTGCATAATCTGATAGGCTTCCTTCCCCGCCTCCTCTTAATTCTTTTTCTTCGTTTATTTTGCTATATCCTATGTGTTTTCTAATGGCATCTCTAAAATGAGCGGATTTACTGGCTTTGTTTTTCTCATCATATAATTTACCACCATATACTCCTTTTCCTGATTGGTGATAATCTATTAGGTATGAAGCAGTAGGAATATATTTATTTAAAACTGCCATTACGGCTTGGGTTTCAGATTCACTTCCTAAATATGGCCCGCAGTAGTGTGAATATGAAGGTTTTTCTTCATATCTTGAGTGGCTGTTGCCAAATTTATATTGCATCGCATTAGAGGTGGGAAAATTTCTTCCTATATCAACATAGTTGGCGTTGGCTTTTAAACTATATTTTCCGTTTATTACCATTTCACGTCCATCTGGATTAACACAAGGAATTGCTATGAATTTATAATTAGTTAGTATTTTTTTAGCATTTTCGTCTGTTTCTGCTTTCCTTACTAGGTCGCTTAATCCTTTTAATATATATGATGGTCCGGCGGTTTCTCTAGCGTGTACTCCTCCTGTTAAAATTATGGTTTTACTGCCAGTACCTACTTCTAGTAGATATATTTTTCTTCCTTGTTCACTATAGCCTGCGATATATGTTTTGACCATACTATGTCTGGTTAGATTTTCAACAAAGTTATCAATATCTTTGTATGAATAATACTTGCTTATATCATAGTCAATATCTTCGTAAGTTCCACTTGATACTACTTCTTTAAATGCCTTATTTTTTGTACTTTGATATTCATTTGTAGGCATTCCCTTGGCTAAAAATTCACCTTCAGTCGTTTGTTCATTCATTCTTTCAATCGATTCAGCAGCGTAGGTTATATTTGGAGCTGTATTTAATAATATAATTATTGCACCGACTGATAAAGCTATTCTTAAGTTTTTAGCCACTATATTCTTTTTATTATTATTAAGTTTAATTTCTTTTTTAAAAATGCTTGTATTATATATTTTTAACATTTTTCCTCCTTATACTTTATAAAACTTAATTGTGAATGTAGTATTATTATCTTTACTTTCTACTGTTATATCACCCTTTTCTTTTTTTATTATATTCATAGTCATATTTAGCCCAATTCCAATACTATCTTGATGAGCATTTTTACCGCGATAGAATCTTTTAAATATGTGAGGTAAATCTTCTTTGCTGATGGTATTTCCAGTATTTGTAATTTCTAATTTTACATATATAGGATTACATTCGGCTTCTATTTTTATTTTTCCTTTATTTGGAGTATAGTTAATCGCATTTTTTAAAATATTGATTATAGCTTCAACGGTCCAATTAAAGTCCACTTCTACATAGATATTTTCGTCTATCTCGACCGATAATTCTATTTCTTTTATTTCAAGGAAGACGTCTAAATTTTCGATGCTTGTCTTAATTATTTCTGATAAATTACATTTTTTAATGTCCAGTATTACTGTACCACTATTTAGTCTAGATATTTTTAAAAGACTAGTTACTAAAAAGTTTATTCTTTCTAACTGTTTGGTATTACTGTTTATTAGGGTTTCTTTATCTTCGTTACTAATTTTATCTTTTAATAAAAGTTCATTATTAATTAGTATACTGGTAAGTGGTGTTTTTATTTGATGGGATATATCACTTAGAGTGCTTTCTAGTTGTTTTTTTTCTTCTTCTAGACTATCACTTTTTTCTTTTAATAAAACAGTTATTTTATATATATCATTTTTTAAAATGGAAAGGTTATCTTCTTTATAATCTCTAATATCTAGGCTGTAATCTCCTTTTAATACTTGAAATAAGTAATTATCTATTTCTTTTAATCTTTTATTATAGCGATATATATAAAAGTAATATAATAAAGATATTAAAATAAAGGTAATTAGTGGGATTAAATATATTTTGTTATTATACTCGGTGGTATTTAAAAAATCATATTTATTAATAATGGTATGGTCTTTATTTTGGGATTTTAAGTATATGTCTATTACTTCTTTCTCACTTAAACCATATTGGTCAACGAAAACATTTATTATTTTACTTATTTCATCATTAATTTTTTCATTTTGTTTACTATTCGTATCATTTTCAATGATAACTGTAATAAAAGTTGTAAAAAATAACACAATAAATGACATTAAGATATATTTTATTAATCTTTTATTTTTCATTTATAACATATCCTTTTTTTCTAATTGTTTGAATAATAACTGGGTTACTGGGATCGTCTTCTATTTTTTCTCTTAGTCTTTTGATATAGACGCTTAAGGTATTTTCATAGTTTGGAATCTCATAATCAGTGTCCCAGAGTTCTTTTAATATTTCTTTACTGCCTTTGATTACTCCTATATCTTGGGCAAGAATTACTAAAATTCTGTATTCTACTTTAGATAAAAAGATTTCTTTGTTATTTTTTACAACTTTATTTTTTAATAAATCAATTTCTAAATTTCTTATTTTAATAATATTTTTGTTTTGATTTCTTCTTAGGGCGAGTTTAATTCTAGATAGCAAAATACTTATTTTAAACGGTTTGGTAATATAATCATCCGCTCCCATATCAAGGCATTTGACAATATTTGTTTCTTGATCGTTGGCAGTTAGGAATATTATTGGTATATTTTTAACTTTTTTTATCTCTTCAAATAATTTAATACCATTTATATCCGGAAGATTTATATCTAGTAAAACTAGGTCTATAGTATCTAGGTTAATTTTTTTGAATTCTTCATAGTTATAGATATTTGTTATTGAGTATCCTTCGTCGGTTAAAAATAAATTTATTCCTTGGGATATTACTTTGTCATCTTCTATTAGTAGTATTTTTTCCATTATAGTACCACCTTTACTTCATAATTTATATATTTACAATATACCATATTTTTTTTAAAACATAAATATATATGTTAAAAAAAAGAAGATTATTCTTCTTTCTTAAGATAATTATCTGTTACTTCTTCGCTTATTTCTTTATCGATTTGATCATTATATTCAGTATCATCTATGATATCCCAAGGTTCTTCTTCTTCTTCTATTTGAACTTTGACCTTGGTGTCCCCTACTATTTCTATGCCTAATTCTTTTTCTATATCAAATTTGATACTGTTAGCAATTATTGTTGCATTGCTACATGATGGTTGTTTTAAACTTCTTATTATGATATCTTTTGTGTTTGAATCAGTAGTCTCTTTTGTGTTTGAATCAGTAGTCTCTTTTTGTTTAACAGTTACGGTTTCGTTATAAGTAATGGTTTCAGTTTGCACGGTTGTTTTGGTATCGTTTTCATATGAGTACCAAAGATTTACATCAAAACTACCATCAATTATTATTTTCCCGTTTGCTTCCCTACCTTTAAACTTATGATTAATAACCCAACATCCTAAAACGGTCGATGGCGTGTTGGGTACATTTATGGTATAGCTGTTTTGATAATATTTTTTGCCTTTACCTAATACGGCTTTAGTAACTATTTCTTTGTATGCCACTATATCACCCCTCACTCTAATTTATGAGTGATGTTTGAAAAAAGTACCAAAAACTATTAAATAAATGGTGCATACAAAAAAAGATCTTAAGATCTTTTTTGATTAAAGGCCAGCTGATGCGTTATCAGTACCATCTATTGTAATAGTAAAAGTATAATCTTGGTTTTGCATAGAGCTTGGATTACTTTGTGTTCCATCTATCCAAATATATAATTTGTAAGTATTTGTAGTTGAGCCTAATTGATGTCTAGTTGCAGGTGATGTTAATAGTTTAATAGAATCACCTTGAGATGCGCTAGCTAAATTTCCACTTCCTAAAGTTGTTTCTCCTGATCCAACTGATACAAATTCCCATTTTAAACTTTGATGAGCAAGTCCAGCAGGGAATGCAGTTAAAGTCATAGTAAATGATAAGTAAACATTAGGTGAAAATGATGCAGATTTGGTTACTGTAAATGTTTTAACTAATCCATCACTTTTATTTGCAACTGGAGTTAAGGTACCAGTTAATGTTGATGATGCTTCGTTGATGTTTGTTTGAACGGTATCACTTAAACCAGACACTGTGAAACTTACATTAGTTTTTTGATCTGTGGTTGACTGCCATGTGAACCAAGCGGCAGTGCTACCTGCTACAACTACTATTAATGCAACTACTCCAAGTATTGTGCCTATTACTTTTCTTTCCATTTTTTTACTCCTCCTTTATTATGTACTAATTATATTATATTTTTTTGTTTTTGACAAGGTATTTTTTCTAACTTTACTAAATTTAATGTTTAGGTTTGAAAACTAGTGCCAAAAGGAAAGCTAAAACAATGGCTACACTGATACCAGCAGCGGTTAAATCAAATAGTCCCATAGTAAGCCCTAATATGCCTATGTTGCCTGCCATATCCATTGCACCGTGGACTAACAAATGTCCAAATGATGTTATTGGTACTAGAGCACCTGCTCCTGCGTATAGTACTATTTTATCGTATATTCCAAATATATCTAAGAATGCTCCAATTACTACAAATAGACTTGTTACGTGTCCTGGTGTTAGTTTGGTATTATCTAAAATTATTTGTGATATTAAGCATACTATACCACAAAATAAGAAAGCATATAGATATGTCACTATATCACCTCCAAGCTTACAGCGTGTGCGATTGAGGGGATTGATTCTTTTTGAAATGTCATGGTTGGAGAAAATATTGCTCCTGTTGGTACGATTAATACTTTTTTTAGTTTTTTATCTTGCATAAGTTTATAAATATATGCGTAGTTTACTAAGGCACTACAAGCTGGCCCACTTCCTCCTGCTAATACTGGTTGTTTGTTTATATCATAAATCATACAGCCACAATCATCGTAGTTTTTTGAAATATCAATCTTATATTCGCTCTTTAAATATTCTAATAATATTTTTTTGCCGTATATTCCTAAGTCACCGGTTAATATTAAATCATAATAATTAGGTTCTCTTTTTAAATCTTTTAAATGTCTAGCGATGGTGTCTGCTGCAGCTGAGGCCATAACTGCTCCCATATTATTAGCATCAGTTATACCAAAATCTACGGTTTTGCCAATAGTCGATGATTCAATTTTAATATCACTTTTTTCATTTGTAAGGAGAATAGAGGCTCCGCCTGTTGTGGTGAATGTTGCTGTTTTGGGTTTAGGTGTACCATATTCTACTGGGTTTCTAAATTGTTTTTCAGCAGCAGTATTATGCGAGGTTACTGAACATATGCACGAATTAATTTTACCGCTATCGATAAATGTCGATGCTATGATTAGTCCTTCTGCACTGGTTGCACATGCACTATATATTCCTAGAAATGGTATATCGAAACTGCGGGACATATAGTCTGAAGCTGCTATTTGGTTTTGAAGATCTCCACTTATCAATAAATTTATATCACTTTGTTTTAAACTTTCTTTTTTTAGTAAAAGGTTAATACTATCGCGCGCTAATTTTATTTCGGCCTTTTCAAAACTTTTTTCACCAAAGTATAAATCGCTATCATACTTTTTATCAAAATATTGTCCTAATGATCCTTTTGCTTCGTAAGGTCCTACTATTGTTGCAGTATTTTTTACATATACATTACTATATTTATATGTCATTTTACCCTCCTATTATTAATAGTCTTATGATGCCAAATATATATACGGATACCACTCCATACAATATTACTGTTCCTGCTAATTTGAAAATGTTAGCTCCAATTCCTAATACTAATCCTTCATTTTTATATTCTAGTGCTGCACTGGTCATAGAATGAGCAAAGCCGGTAATGGGGATTATTAAAGCACTTTTTAAAACGTTAACACAAACATCAAAGACACCTAAGGCGGTTAAAATAGAAGATATTGCTATTAATGTTAGTATTACTAAAATACCTGATTCTTTTCTTGGTAAATCTAACCAAACTGAATAAGCATTTAATAACAGTTCACTTAATGCCCCGATAGCTCCTCCCGCAAAAAATACCACTATTCCATTACGAAGACGACTTTCTTTTGGAGTATTTTTCTTTACAATTGCATCATATTTTTTGTTTTTCATAAAATCACCATTTATATTATTGAAATAAATTTAGAAAAATATACAAAAAAAGAAAGAATTTGTTATTTCTTTCTAAAAAACTTATCAATATCTACTTCTAAGGCAACCGAAATTCTGTATATAGTGTCTATCGAGAAATTCTTTTTGCCTTTAGGCGATTCGATTCTTCTGATGAATTCATGCGATAAATCCACCATTTCGGCGAGCTTCGCTTGAGTAATTCCCCTTTTTTTACGATACTTCTTAATATTATGTGATATTAATTCATAAATACTGTCTTCATTCATTACTTTCACCTAATCTAATTTTCTCATATTATTTATTCTTTTTCTGTAAATCAATCGTTTACTTTTTATGATACAGCGGTCATATTATCTCTAAGCTTTTTTAATATTTTTTGTTCTTTTCTTGATACTTGTACTTGGGTCATACCTAAATACTCAGCAGTTTCACTTTGAGTTTTGTCTAAAAAATAACGACTATTTAGAATATTTATCTCTTCTTCTTGTAATTTTGCAAGTTGTTCTTTTAGGTATATATCATCTATTGGATTTTTATCATTACTACTTATTAAATCATACATATTTAATACTTTGTCATCTTCACTAATAATACGGTCTAGACTATCAACATAGCTAACTACTTGAAGACAATCATTAATTAATTTCTCATCTATTTCTAAGTAAAGTGCCAGTTCACAAATGCTAGGTTCATACATTAATTTTTGGGCTAAGGTTTCTTTTGCTATTACTATTTTTTTATATAATGTATAGTATTCTTTGCTTACTTTTATACTGCGGTTTTCTTTTATATATTTATTTACTTCCCCTAATATGTATAAATATGCATAGCTAGAAAACTTAGTATTAAAATTACTATTATAATTATTATATGCGGTTAATAAACCAATACATCCTACTTGATACAAGTCTTCAATATCGGTATAATTTTTGTATTTGTTAATAACTTTGTATACCAACCAACTATTATTCAAAATTACTTCCTTTTTAGTTAAGTCCATTTTGCCTCCTATCGATTATTTTAAATGCTTCTAGTTCATTATCTATTTTGTCAATGTACAAATTATTACATAAACTTATATCGATATTACCGCATAGTAATAATTTTCCACTTATTTTTTTTAAATATTCATAATTATTAATTATTAGTTTTAATTTAAAATCATTATCAACCGACTCTTCATTGAAATTTATTACTAAGTATTTAATTCCTATTTGACTAACTAATTCTTTTATTGCATTAGAACTGGCTAGGTATTCTTTTTCTTTTAAGGTATTGTTTATTCTTATAAATAGTACTCCTTTTCTAAATTCAATATCTGTATCTATCAAGTAATCACCTCTTTTTTTAAAGTTTAACATATGGTTATATAGTTTTATAGTTATTCGACAAAAGATCTCTATTTATTCGTTCGACTTTTTTTGCTAAATAAATAAATTAATAAAAGAAGTAGTAGTGAAATAATGGTAATAATTAATGAAAATTTAATTTTGTTTAAACTATTATCGTTAAAATTTTTATGAGTAATATTTTGAATTACTGGTGTTAATTCTTTTATATATTTATAATCTTTTTCTTTTGAAATGTTGCTAGGACATGTAACTTCGTTTTTTACTTCGTTATTTTTACAATTATTTAATTTTTCTATGCTTAATTCTAGCTCTTTTTTTAAAAAACTTATCTTAGTATCATCTAATATATAACGGTAATATATTTGATAATCATTATTATCTTTAATATATCCTTCGATATTTTCATAATATCCTTTTAGATAATTCTTTTTGATATTGTAATGGTAGTAATAAATATCACGCATTCTACATTTTGGTATTTTTTCGTATATAATATTATCACTAGTTTTGCTTACAGGCTTTTCACTATATGAAAGATCACTATAGTGTGAAGATGGAATGTTATCTAATGATAAGGTATTATTTTGGCTATTGGTTAGTACTGTTTTATCAATCAAATGATTTTCAATAGTATTAAATAATTTATATGATATTATTTTTGAATAATCGGTTGAAGATATAGTGATATTAAAGTTTGTATATGGTATTTGACTATTTAATTTTATTAAAATGTAGCCACCTGTATCAAGATAGTTGTTAATATATTGATGTGTTTCTATTATTTGATATTCTGACTCTAGATTTTGGTCAAATATTTTAACTTTATTTATATTTATTTTTCTGCTTAGATTATATACCTTTACATAGTTTATACCTTTTAATGTTTTGTATGGATAAAGATAGGTATTTAAAACATCTTTATTTGTATCATTACATTCGTCTAAGTAAGGTCCATACTCACCATATTTTTTATTTTCGTAATCAATGTATGAATAGTTTGATTTGTCTTTTGGGGTAAGGTATTCCCCTACCTTTTCTTCTTGATAGAATCGGTATTTAATTATTTCTTCTAATGGATATTCAGAATTTATATTTTTTTCTTTAAGGGTTTCTGTATAAAATGTAGTAGCACTTACTTTGTAAGATATAAATGGTATAAAAATAAGAATAATTATAGATATTTTTTTTAGCATAATTTCCTCCTTGTTTATTGCTTTCTATCTACATTATTCTTATTTAAAAAATGAAATTTCTTTTTATAACGAGAAAATCGATAAAAAAATAACTTAGTTTTCTAAGTTATCTTATAAGGTGTTACCGGTAATAATGTTTTTAATGTTTCTTTGTTCCTAGTTGATAATTCTAGCTCACCAAATACTACTGTTATTAGACGCATAACATTTTGAGAAACATCAACTGTTAAACAATATCCTGACTCTTTGGTGTAGCCAGTTTTTAATCATCTACTTTTTGATTAAATCTTACTAATTTATTTCTGTGTGAATATTGCTATAGTAAAAGGTATCACTTCGTAATAAAAGGATACCCTGAGTTTTATACTTTATCATGCAATTCAATCTGAAAATCAAAAATCGCTAAAAGCCTATTAAAAATCAAGTAAATCTTGACGTGCTATTTTTGAAATAGCATTATTTGTCTCATATTCTATTGAGCATAAATTAGTAAGATTGCTGAAAAAATAATTAGATAGCGATATATATATTGGATTTACTTTATTTAGATTCATAATAGTTTCTTCATTTAATTCTTTTAACAAATTATCGATTAAATGTTCTTCATTTCCTATATCAAAGTTTTCAAATCCATTTTTACTATTATTTATCTTAACAATATAACCAAATTTTATAACATTATTTCTACCAAACAAATTAATATTTCTTTTAATTATATATTTCATAATCTTCCTCCTGCAAATATTATACATATAAATATTCAATTTAACAATAATTAATTTCTATTAATAATATTTTTTAATTAAATTTTTTATTGTCAATTAATTCTGTGTCGAATCCATATAAAAATCTATCAAGCAAATCAATATTTAAAAATTGAAACATATTATTCTTACAATAATCCCCAACTATACATTTTGGAATATGAAAGGAATTAATTAAATTACTTAAAAAAACAATTTGTCTATCATATAAACTATGATTTCTATCATAATTTTTAGCTATTACTAGTGAAGCTTCAATATCAGCATTAACTTCTGAAGGACTAATAAATTCTTTATTGCCATTTAAAAATTCATTTTGAAATAATTAGAACAATTGATTATCCTTTTTTTGCACCATTTTATGTTGTAAGATATGCTTAATTTCATGTAATACTATTCTATATACGTTAGCAGTAATAAAGTAATCATCTGTGCTTACTTTCTCTAGATGTTTTATAATTTTTTTATAATTAATAAGTATTTCTTTTTGCTTATTATTATATAATCCAAAACAGTTAACACTTTCTGCAAAAGAAATACTGCTACAAAACGATTCCAAACTATAATAATTAATTAATTCTATAATATATTTTTCTAAAATACTTGATTGATAACATTTCATTCTTAGAAAAGCCGATGTTAAATCATCGACTTTATCAACATTAAATAAATTATAATTATTTAACATGTTTCTTAGGTTCAACCATTGAAATCAAGGCTTCTTTTAATTCCATTAGCTTATTAATACTATTAATATTAAACATATTTTCATTAATAGTTAAGCAATAATTACTAGCATAAGATTTGGCAATATTCTTTATTTCTTCAATTTCTGAATAAGAAAATCTTCCTGTTTGATTTTTAATCTCTAGTGTTTGTGTATAAACCTGGAGTTCTCTATCTCCTTGCATTGCATGAATATGTGGAGCTTCCCATCCATTCCAATCATCAAATCTTACTCTCCAATAACCAGGTTGTCCGTGTACATAACTATATTCACTTGGCATACCAAAACCTCCTTTGAATGATATTAAGTAATATGTCAATATATAACTGAAGAAATCAGGATAAATGTGTGAATTCTTAGCGAAAATTTTAATTGGACCCTAGATGAGATTTATACCTATATAGGGTTTTATAATTTTAAGTATAACTTGGACGTAAACAATTATTATCGTAAATAAAATCGCCGATAAATTCTTAATCTGTGTGAACGATTGTATTAAGATTTTTTTATTCTCTTTTTATTTTATTATTTAATATATTATTTAAATCTTCACGATGATTTGCTATTTCATTACCACGCCTTGAATCTCTTACAACATAGCCAAAGATTTCATTGGTGAATACGTCTAAATAAATCTCCAATCATACTTTCTTTTCTTAAATTAAAATGCAGTTGTGTTCTGATACAACCAATCCGGTTTCACATCTTATTCCGGCATCTATTTTATGATAACCATAACTTGGTTTTCTATTATGAATATCTTTTATTAAAATTTCTAAATTTAACAATAATCAATTAGTTATTGATACTTTAAATGAAGCAATATCAAAAGGAAAATATGTGCTTGGATTAATCTTGTATAGTAATCAAGGATTCCAATATATATCCTATCAATACAAAGCTGTTTGTAATTCTAATAATATTCAAATTTCTATGTTAAGAACACCAAGTGATGATTCAATATTGGAATCTTTTCATAGAATATTAAAAAAGGAACTTTGTATAACAATAATATCATATCTTTACAACACTTCAAGATTAAAATCAAATAGACATTAGTTTTTCATCTAATGTCTATTTTTTATTGTGAAATATTTGGGGTTTGCTTCATTTTCTAAGTTATCTTATAAGGTGTTACCGGTAATAATGTTTTTTATATTTCTTAAATATAGTTTAAAAATGTTGGCTTTTTTTACATCGTTTTTTACGGTAATATCTATTTCATCTATAGTTTTATTGTTTTCAATTATTTTCAATTTACCAACTACCTCACCTTTTTTAATAGGTGCGGATAAGGTTTTGGTATTGATTTCGTATGTAACATTTCTTTTTTCTTGGGTTTTATTATTTAATATATTAACATCTTTCATTGGGACAATTTCATATGTTTCTTTGTCGGATGCGTATATTTTGATGGTACCAACTTTTAAGTCTTTACTCAAGAGTTTTTCTACACTATACATACTAAAACCATAATCCAACATTCCTGTTGTTTCTTTGTTCCTGGTTGATGATTCTGGCTCACCAAATACCACTGTTATTAGACGCATACCATCTTTTGATGCGGTAGCTGTTAAACAATATCCTGCCTCTTTGGTGTAGCCGGTTTTGAGTCCATCTACATTTTGATTAAATCTTACTAATTTATTTGTGTTTACTAACCAAAATTCTCTATTAGTTCCCTTCCTTAAATAATCTTCATAAATACCAGTATATTCCAATACTTTAGGATGTTTTACTAGTTCTAAGGCAATTTTGCTAATATCATATGCTGATGTATAGTGATTTGCTTCTTCTAGTCCGTGGGGATTTTTAAAATTAGTATTTTTTAATCCTAGTTCTTTAGCCCTATCGTTCATCATTTTTACAAACATTTCTTCTGTTCCGGCGATTTTTTCTCCTAATGCTACGATGGCATCATTTCCGGATGCGACAGCTACTCCTTTAAATAAATCATCAACAGTCATTTTTTCTCCTGTTTCTAATAATATTTGACTTCCACCCATGCTAGAAGCATTTTCTGACACAATTACAATGTCGTCCCAATTAATCTGCCCTTTTTCTACACTTTCTACGACGAGCAACATTCCCATCATTTTGGTCATAGAAGCAGGTGGGAGTTTTTCGTGAACGTTTTTTTGGTATAGAATTGTGCCGGTTGAAGCTTCTACTATTATAGCGGCTTTAGCATTTGGTGCTAGGTCTACTTCCTCAGCATATACAAATGCAGGTATCAATAATAGAGTTAAAGATAATATTATTTTTTTCATATTTCACCTCTAATAATAGATATGTAATTAAATTTAAAAAAATTCTATCATTATATTTGGTCATTTAAAAAGCCGGGTTCAATAATCCGACTTTTTAAAATTATTTATTTTCTAATCTTTCTAAAGTTACTAATATTTCATATTCATTTATTGTTAATTTAGTTGAAGCTTTTTTATCTTCCTTAAAATTAAGACAAAGGGTCTCTGCCTTTATATATTCCATATTAGTCATTAGTTGATTGATGAAATCTTTATTAGCATCTATATAAATATTAATACGATCTTCTACATCAAAGTTTTCTGTTTTTCTTAATTGTTGAATTTTGCTTACAAATTCTCTAGCTAATCCTTCATTTAGTAATTCTTCGGTTAAAGTGGTATTTAGAATTATGAAATTGTTATTTTCAGTAGCTATATTAAATCCTTCTTTGGCATTTATTTTAATATCAATTAGATCTTCGGTTATTTTTGTTCCTTCAAACTCTAAATCCATATTATTTCGAATGTTATTTATTTCTTCTTCTTTCAAAGAATTTAAATATTTTACAAATTCAGGCATTTTAGATCCTAAGATAGAACCGGCATTTTTGAAATTAGGCTTAATACTAAAATTCATATATTCATTTAGGTTTTCTGCAAATACTATTTCTTTTACATTTAATTCTTCTTTAATTAAATCGATAACGTCTGCTAGTACTTTCTTGTTTTTTCCGTCGATAATTACTTTGCTTATTGGTTGGCGAACTTTTATTTTGGCTTCTTCTCTAGCGTTACGTCCTAAAGATATTAAATTTCTTACTAATTCCATTTTATTTTCAAGTTCCTCATCAATTAATTTTTCGTCTGGAATTGGGAAAGATGCTAGATGAACTGATTCTTCATCAGTTAGATTTTGATAAATTTCTTCGGTTATAAATGGTGAGATAGGTGCGACGATTTTGCAGATACCGATTAATACTTCATATGTCGTTTGGTAGACACTCATTTTAGAATTATCTAATTCACTTTGCCAGAATCTTTTTCTATTTCTTCTAATATACCAGTTTGATAAATCATCAGAAACAAATTCAGTAACTAATTTAACTACTTTGTTTAAATCATATTCTTCATAGGCAGAGGTTACATTTTTTATTAATTTATTGTATTTAGATAGCAACCACTTATCTATATTTTCTAAATCACTAGTAGCTACTTTGAAATTTCTTGGATCTATGTTATCGATATTAGCATACATTTGGAAGAATGTATAGGTATTTTTAAGTGGGTTAAAGAATTTAGAATGAACTTCCTTTAAACCGTCTTCATCAAATTTTAATGGAGTCCATACTGGAGATACATATGGAAGATAGAATCTAACAATGTCTGCTCCATATTTACTAATGATAGTGAATGGTTCGATAGCATTTCCTTTGCTTTTGTGCATTTTTTGACCATTCTTATCTAAGAGTAATTCATTTACTAGAACATTTTTATATGGTGATACTCCTTTTATAAATGTTGATATTACTAAAAGGGAATAGAACCATCCTCTTGTTTGATCGATTCCTTCAGCAATGAAATCGGCTGGGAATTGGGTATTAAATAATTCATCATTTTCAAATGGATAATGATATTGCGCAAAAGGCATTGCTCCAGAATCAAACCAACAGTCAATAACGTCATTTACTCTTGTCATTTCTTTGCCACAAATAGGACATTTTATATGAATATCATCAACATATGGTCTATGTAAATCAATATCTTCGCTTACTTTGGTAGTTGCCAATTCAATTAATTCTTTTTTAGAGCCAATCATTATACTATGACCACATGAACATCTCCATAATGGTAATGGGGTTCCCCAGTAACGATTTCTAGAGATAGCCCAGTCATTTAAGTTTTCTAACCAATTGGCAAATCTTTTTTCACCGACATATTCTGGATACCAATTAACTTTGGAATTTGCTTCTTTTATTTTATCTTTTATCTTAGTGATTTCAAGATAGAAAGATGGTTTTGAGTAGTATATTAATGGTGAATCGCAACGCCAACAATGAGGATAATTGTGAACTATTTTTTGTTTTTTGAATAATTTATCTTCTTTTTTTAGATATTTGATTACTTCTAAGTCGGCTTCAAATACATTTTGTCCTTTCCATAATCCTTCTTTATATTTACCATCGTCCCCGACAGGATTTAGATATGGTAGATTATATTTTCTACCGACATTATAGTCATCTTGACCAAAAGCAGGTGCTAGATGAACGATTCCGGTTCCATCTTCCATAGTAACGTATTCGTCACAGGTTACATAAAAAGCTTTTTTATCAACGCTAAGGCTTGGAATTAATTGTTCGTATTCGACATATTCTAATTCGCTACCTTTATATGTTTCTAATATTTCAATATCTTCTCCTAGGATTTTATTTGCTAATTTTTGGGCTAGGATAAATTTATGACCTTGACTTTTTACTTTCACATATTCTTCATTTGGGTTTACGCATAAGGCAACATTGGCAATTAAAGTCCAAGGTGTCGTGGTCCATACAAGGAAGTATGCATCTTCATCTTTTTTCTTCATACACACTATTACTGTATCTACACTGATTTCTTTGTACCCTTGAGCTACTTCGTGTGTGGCAAGACCTGTTCCACATCTTGGGCAGTATGGTAATATTTTTTGTCCTTCGTAAAATAAGCCAGCATCAAAAAACTTTTTTAATATCCACCACTCTGTTTCGATATAACTGTTATCATATGTCACATAAGGATGTTCTAAATCTATGAATTGACCCATTTTGGTAGTTAGATCACTAAATGCTTTTTCATTAGCCCATACTGTTTTACGGCATTCAGCATTGAATTTTTCAATACCATATTTTTCTATATCTTTTTTGCCATTAAAGCCTAATTGTTTTTCAACTTGTACTTCTACTGGTAGTCCATGGGTATCCCAACCAACTTTTCTTAAAACTTTGTATCCTTGCATAGTTTTGTATTTACAAAAGGCGTCTTTTAAGAATTTTGCTACCATATGGTGAAGTCCTGGCATTCCATTGGCAGTTGCTGGTCCATCATAAAAAACAAAATATTTATCTTTATTTTCGATAGATTTATTTAATATATCTTTTTCTTGCCAATATTTTGAAAATGATGCTTCTACATCTTCAACTTTTTCTTTTT
>ERZ779737.1531-NODE-1531-length-17602-cov-4.601641_pt1 | contig 17602 bp, 17 predicted proteins | sample MGYA00511889_ERZ779737 | MGnify/ENA primary metagenome ERZ779737 (study PRJEB29588, sample SAMEA2163575) | human gut metagenome | biome: human gut; feature: human-associated habitat; material: faeces | place: Denmark | collected 2008/2010 ...
GCACGACGCGCCGCGTTGATGTCGTGATAATCGGCAGGGGCGGAGGCTCGATAGAGGATCTGTGGGCGTTCAACGGTGAAAAGCTGGCGCGCACGATAGCAGCCTCGCGCATTCCCGTGATAAGCGCCGTGGGGCATGAGACCGACTTTACGATAGCCGATCTTGCCGCCGATCTGCGTGCGCCCACACCGTCGGCTGCGGCAGAGCAGGCGGTGCCGGACTCCGCGCGGCTCCTCCAGCAGCTTGAAAATGTCGGTGCGCGTATGCGTTCGCTGCTCCAGACACGTCTCGAACGCGAAAAGGGGCGTCTTGCGTCACTGGCGTCGCGCAGGTCGCTGACCGACCCGGAATATATGTTTGAAATGCGCCGCACGGCGCTTATGATGACCGAGGAAAGGCTTGCGTCGCTTTACTCGATGCACCTGAAAAGCGCGCGCGCCGCGTTCGGTACGGCAGTCGCATCGCTTGAGGCGATGAACCCGCTCGCGGTGCTGTCGCGCGGCTATGCCGCGGTGCGTTCCGCAGACGGAAAAAATGTTATAACCGACGCCGCCGGGCTGAGCGCGGGAGACAGGATAGACCTTGCCATGCGCGACGGCAATGTTTTGGCGGTCGTTGAAAAAACAGAAAAGAAGACCGAAGGATGATGCTCCCGCCGGGCGGGAACCGATTCATGGGTGATGAAAATGGATGATATAAAGACCGAAAAAAGCAGCGAAAAAAAGCCGCGCGCGAAAAAAGCGACGGCAGAAGCGAATCTGACATTCGAGGAGGCAATGACGCGCCTTGAGGCGGTCGTGCGTGCGCTCGAGGACGGGAAAACTCCGCTCGAGGAGTCGATGAAGCTGTATGAGGAGGGCGTGTCGCTCGTTCGTCTGTGCTCCGACCGGCTCGAAAAGGCGGAACGCAGAGTAAAAGTGCTGACTGCCGACGAAAACTGAGGAATGATGATGGAAAACTATCTTGATATCGAAGAGGCGCTGCGCGCGTTTTCAACGGATCCGCGCATCCGGGTGGAGAAGGTGAGCAGTCTGATCGTGACAAAGCCCTACGGCGGTGTGGAGCAGGACGATTTCTTAAACGGGGTGGTGCTGCTTGATACGCTCTACTCTCCCGCCGAGCTGCTCTGTAAGCTCCATGAGATCGAGGCGGCTGCCCACAGGGAGCGGACGCTCAGATGGGGTCCCCGGACGCTGGATCTGGATATTCTCTTTTACGACAAACTGATCTATGAGGATGATAACCTGATCGTTCCCCATGTGGATCTGCACAACCGGGACTTTGTGCTGAAGCCCATGGCGGAGATTGCCCCCCGCTTCAGACATCCGATCCTGCAAAAGACCATGCAGCAGCTTTGGGAGGAATTGCAGGCGCGGGAGGAAAACGGCGGACGGACAGGTGAGGAGGGAAAACGGGAGAGATGATCGGAGTTGTATTTGCGATTCTTTTCATTGTGGCGTTGCTGGGGCTCTGCGCGTACGGCGTGATCTTCCCGCGCTACATGGTAAAGCATGCCAGACAGGTGGACGCAAGGGTCATCTCCTGTGAGTATCAGAAAAAAGAGCTTTTGAACACCGGCGAGGTGATCCGCTCCCGCTATGATGACAGGAGCGGGCGGCTTCTGCTCAATGCGGACGAAGAGGTGACAAACGGACAGGGCAGCGGTGTCGGCGTTGTGGTGTCGGTTCTGCTGTTCATGCTGGTAATCATCATCCTCGGCGCGTTCGTGAAGGATAAAAACGGCGAAATGCCCCAGTGGGTGTACCTCTTTTTCGGCTATTTGATCGCCCTGGTCTTCGTGGGCGTGGGAATCTATGGGATTGTTGCAAGGATCGTGCAGCGTCAGCCGCTTTCCTTCACGCCCGTATCCGGACTGCTGGGCGCAGGGCTTCTGTCCGTCATGATCTGGCAGACCGTGGACGGCATCCGGGAGAATACCCGGGAGCCCGAAACACAGAGCAATGGGCAGATTCAGGTGTTTTTCATGCACCGCGGGGAGGCTGCGGAGGCATTCAGCTACGAGATTACCTTTTTTGAGGACGGAGCGGGGGAGATGTTAATCTCCGTCTATTGGTATGAGGGGAACGACAGGACCGGTACCGGCGGCTGTGAGGAGAAGGAACCGATCTTCGGAGAGGTGAGTGCGCTGGTGGAGGAGATCGCGCCTTCCGAGGTCTTTGCGGAGCTTGCGGCAAGAGAGGCGGCATACTACGGATGAGCCGAAAAAATGCGATTTTTTTTGCAAAACCCGTTGACAATCATGGATATAAGGTATAGACTGAGTACGGTTGATGAATAGTAATTATGCTAGAAAGAGTGGACTGAGCGCCACTCTTTCTTGTATGATAGGAGATTACTCCGAGCCCTCCGGGCAGGATCGCACTGCGGCGGAGAATCCTGCAAGCAGGATTCTCCTTGTGTGATATGGGAGAATTAGAAAGGAACAGGTGAGAGATGTCTAAGAGAGAGACATACGAGTCAGAGACAGAGGTTCTGCTTGCCCCCATCGCGGCGGCAAACGGCGTGGAGATCTATGATGTGGAGTATGTGAAGGAGGGCGCGGACTGGTATCTGCGGGCGTATATCGACAAGCCCGGGGGTGTGAACATACAGGACTGCGAGAATGTGAGCAGGGCGCTTTCGGACGCACTGGATGCGGAGGACTTTATCTTGGATGCGTACATCCTTGAGGTGTCGAGCCCGGGACTTGGCAGGACGCTGAAGAAGGATAAGCATCTTGAGAAGAGCATCGGAATGCAGGTGGAGCTAAAGACCTACAAGCCCATCGAAAAATGTAAGGACTTTTCGGGGACATTGAAAAGCTACAATGCGGACACCGTTACCATAGAGACGGAAACGGGAGAACAGGTATTCAAGAGAAGCGATGTTGCGCTGATCAGATTGGCGCTTGACTTTTAAAAAAGAGAAAACAGGAGGATATAGGAAAATGAATAAGGAACTGATGGAGGCACTCGACATTCTGGAGAAGGAGAAGGAGATCAGCAAGGAGACGCTGTTTGAAGCGATCGAAAACTCCCTGATGACTGCCTGCAAGAACCATTTCGGCAAGGCGGACAACATCAAGGTGGAGATCGACAGAGACACCTGCGATTTCCTCTGCTATGCGGAGAAAGAGGTCGTGCCCACGAAAGAGGATGTGGAGGATGACTGTCTCCAGATTTCTTTGGAGGACGCGCAGGCAATTTCTTCCAAGGCAAAGGTGGGCGATGTGATCCATGTGGAGATCAAGTCCAAGGAGTTCGGCAGAATCGCAACCATGAATGCCAAGAATGTGATCCTGCAGAAGATCCGCGAGGAAGAGAGAAGCGTGATCTACAATCAGTATTACGAGAAGGAAAAGGATGTTGTAACCGGTGTGGTACAGCGCTATATCGGCAAGAACATCAGCATCAATCTGGGCAAGGCGGACGCCATGTTAAGCGAGAGCGAGCAGGTGAGAGGCGAAGTGTTCAGACCCACCGAGAGAATCAAGGTATACATCCTTGAGGTGAAGAACACGCCGAAGGGCCCCCGCATCAATGTGAGCCGCACACATCCGGAACTGGTAAAGAGACTGTTTGAATCGGAAGTGACCGAGATAAAGGACGGCACGGTTGAGATCAAGAGCATTGCCAGAGAGGCAGGAAGCCGTACCAAGATCGCTGTCTGGAGCAACAACCCCAACGTGGATGCAGTAGGTGCCTGCGTAGGTATGAACGGTGCCAGAGTCAACGCGATCGTGGAGGAGCTGCGAGGTGAGAAGATCGATATCGTAAACTGGGACGAGAACCCCGGAAACCTGATCCAGAACGCACTTTCCCCTGCAAAGATCGTGGCGGTATTTGCAGATCCCGACGAGAAGACCGCAAAGGTCGTGGTTCCCGACTATCAGCTCTCCCTTGCAATCGGTAAGGAAGGACAGAATGCGAGACTGGCAGCTAGACTGACAGGCTACAAGATAGACATCAAGTCAGAGACCCAGGCGAAGGACGCTCCGGGATTCCGCTATGAGGACTATGTGGACGATTACGATGAGTACGAGGGCGAGGACTACGAAGAGTATGCGGAGGCCGGAGAAGACCTGAACGAGGAGGGCGCGGATTCGGAGAATGAATAAAAAGATTCCTTTGAGACAATGCGTGGGCTGTGGGACAATGAAGAGCAAAAAAGAAATGATGCGCGTGTTGAAAACCACGGAAAATGACATTGTTTTGGATATGACAGGTAAAAAGAACGGAAGGGGTGCATACCTTTGTAAGAGTGCCGACTGTCTGAGACTGGCGCGGAAGAACAGAGGGCTGGAGCGTTCCTTCAAAATGAGTATTCCGGATGAGGTTTACGGAGAACTCGAAAGAGAGTTCTATGAGCCGCAGGATGGCGGTACGGAGGTCGGAGAGATTGAAGCAGAGTAAGATATATGGGCTCTTGGGTCTGGCAGCAAGAGGCAGAAACGTGGTGAGCGGGGAGTTTTCCGTGGAAAATGCCGTGAAGGACGGTTCCGCCATGCTGGTGATCGTAGCGCAGGATGCGTCTGACAACACAAGGAAGCTGTTTCATGACAAATGCTCCTATTACGGCGTTCCGGTCTATATTTACGGGACGAAGGAAGAACTGGGGCACTGCATCGGCAAGGAGATACGATCCTCTGTGGCTGTGCTGGAAGAGGGGCTTGCACGCACGATCGAAAAACATCTGGAAGAATTACAAAACTAGGAGGTAGTGAAAAGCATGGCGAAAATCAAGATACATGAGCTTGCAAAGGAATTGGACAGACAAAGCAAAGAGGTGATCGCCTTTTTGCAGGAGAAGGGCATAGAGGCAAAGGTTGCGCAGAGTACCGTTGAGGAGGATGCGGCAGCACTTGTCAGAAAACATTTCGGCGGCGGGGCAAAGGAGCAGACCAAGGAAGAGGCCAAGGTGACCAAGGAAGCTCCCAAGAGAGCACCGGAGAAGAAGGAGGCGCCGAAGGCTGAGGCTGCTGCGGCAGAGACAGCCGGAAAAGAGGACGCCGCAGGGGCTGAGGATGCACCCAAGAAGAAAAAGAAGATCATTTTCGTGAGCAATCCCCAGAACTCCAGAGCACCGGGACAGCAGGGCGCAAGACCGCAGGGCGGTCAGAACAGACCTGCACAGGCGCAGAACAACAGACCGGGTCAGAATGGCAGGCAGGGACAGGCAAACAGACCCGGACAGAACGCACCGGCGAGACCAATCAAACCGCTGACACCTCCCTCCCCTACGCCCAGCGTACAGATGGTGCCTTCACCGCAGCCCCAGAAGAAGCAGGAGGCTGTAAAGCCGGCACAGGCAGAGAGACCTGCAGCGCCCGCACAGGCAGCGCCGGCAGCTCAGGGAAGCGCTCCGGCAAGAACGGAGAACAGACCGCCCAGAACGGACAGACCTGACAGAGACAGACAGGACAGGGCGCCCAGAACGGACAGACCGCAGCGAGGCGGATATCATAACCAGCAGAGGAGCGGACAGACCGGCTCCGGTTACAATCAGACGAGAACAGGAGGCGAAAGACCTTCTTATGGCAGCAGTTACGGAAACAGAACGGACAGACCGCAGGGCGGTCAAAGAGGTGATCGCCGTCCGGATGGCGCAGGTAGAACGGGTTCTTACGGTTCTCAGGGCGGCTTCCGCGGTAATGGCGGCGGCGCAGGCGGTGAGAGGCCTTTTGGCGGTAATGGGCGCGATAACAGAGGCAATGGAGGGCAGAGAGATAACTTCAGAAAGCCGGGCCAGGGCAAGAGCTTTGTGGCAGACACTCCTGCAAAGGATGCCGAGAAGCACAGAGATGAAGAAAAGCGCCGCATCAGTCAGGAGAAGGATAAGCGCTCACGCAAGGACTATATCTACGAGGAAGAGGACGCACAGGTAAAGAACAAGCCCGGCAGATTCATCAAGCCGGAAAAGAAGAAGGATGAGGCGGCAGAGGAAGTGATCAAGGTGATCGTGCTTCCCGAGACCCTCACCATCAAGGAGCTGGCAGACAAGATGAAGATCCAGCCCTCTGCCATTATCAAGAAGCTTTTCTTAGAGGGCAAGGTTGCGACCCTGAATCAGGAGATTTCCTACGAGGAGGCGGAAAACATCGCCATGGAGTACGACATCCTCTGCGAGAAGGAAGTCAAGGTGGATGTGATCGAGGAGCTTTTGAAGGAGGATGAGGAGCAGGAGGAAAATCTTGTTTCCCGCCCGCCCGTTATCTGTGTCATGGGTCATGTTGACCATGGTAAGACATCCCTGCTGGATGCGATCCGTAAAACGAATGTGACGGACAGGGAGGCAGGCGGTATCACCCAGCATATCGGTGCATACACGGTTTCCGTGAATGACAGGAAGATCACCTTCCTCGATACGCCCGGACACGAAGCGTTTACCGCCATGCGTATGAGAGGTGCAAATGCAACGGATATTGCAATCCTTGTGGTGGCAGCCGACGACGGCGTGATGCCGCAGACGGTGGAGGCAATCAACCACGCCAAGGCGGCAGGCATCGAGATCATCGTGGCAGTCAACAAGATTGATAAGCCCAACGCAAATGTTGACAGGGTAAAGCAGGAGCTCACCGAGTATGAGCTGATCCCGGTGGATTGGGGCGGAACCACAGAGTTCGTGCCCGTGTCCGCAAAGTCGGGAGAGGGAATTGAAGATCTGCTGGAGACCATTCTGCTGACCGCAGACATTCTGGAACTCAAGGCAAATCCCAACAGACGCGCGAGAGGTCTGGTGATCGAGGCAGAGCTTGACAAGGGACGCGGTCCCGTGGCGACCGTTCTGGTACAGAAAGGCACGCTCCATGTGGGAGATTTCATTTCCGCAGGGGCAAGCCACGGCAAGGTACGTGCCATGATCGACGACAAGGGCAGACGCCTGAAGGAGGCAACGCCTTCCACACCTGTGGAAATTCTGGGTCTGAGCGATGTGCCCAGCGCAGGCGAGGTATTCCTTGCCCATGAGAACGACAAGACGGCAAAATCCTTTGCCGAGACTTATCTGGCACAGAATAAGGAGAAGATGCTGGAGGAGACCAAGAGCAAGATGTCTCTGGACGATCTGTTCTCCCAGATTCAGGAGGGCAATCTGAAGGAGCTGAACCTGATCGTGAAGGCGGATGTGCAGGGAAGCGTGGAGGCGGTGAAACAGAGCCTGATGAAGCTGTCCAACGAGGAAGTGGTAGTAAAGTGTATTCACGGCGGCGTGGGCGCCATAAACGAGTCCGACGTCATGCTCGCAAGCGCTTCCTCCGCGATCATCATCGGCTTCAACGTGCGTCCTGACGCGACGGCAAAGGCTACGGCGGAGAGAGAGGGCGTGGACATCCGTCTCTACAAGGTCATCTATCAGGCAATCGAGGATATCGAGGCAGCCATGAAGGGTATGCTGGATCCCGTGTTTGAGGAGAAGGTGATCGGCCATGCGGAGGTACGCCAGATCTTCAAGGCGTCCGCAGTGGGAAATATCGCCGGTTCCTATGTGCTTGACGGCGTGTTCCAGAGAGGAGCCAAGGTGCGTATCACCCGCGAGGGCGAGCAGATCTACGAGGGTGCGCTGGCGTCCTTAAAGCGTTTCAAGGATGATGTAAAGGAAGTAAAGGCAGGCTTTGAGTGCGGTCTTGTATTCGAGGGCTTTGACCAGATGCAGGAGCTTGATATCGTGGAGGCTTATATCATGGTCGAGGTGCCCAGATAGAAAGTAAAAGAATGGAGTCGGCATGAGGAAAAACAGTGTAAAAAATACCCGTATCAACGGGGAAGTTCAGCGGGTTCTGGCAGAAATCATCCGGGGAGAGATCAAGGATCCCCGGATCAGCCCGCTCACCAGTGTGGTGGCGGTGGAGGTTGCGCCGGATCTAAAGACCTGTAAGGCATGGATCAGCGTCTACGGGGACGAGAAGGCAAGAGAGGACACCTGCAAAGGACTGCGCAGCGCGGAGGGCTATATCAAAAACCAGCTTGCGCGCACCATCAATCTCCGCAACACGCCGGACATCACGTTTATCATGGATCAATCCATCGAATATGGTGTAAATATGTCAAAGAAGATCGATGAGGTCATCAAAGGAGATCAGGAATGAATTTGTTGACGGAGTGCCAGGGTGCGGACAGAATCGGCATCAGTGCGCACATCAGACCGGACGGGGATGCCATCGGCTCCTCCATGGCGCTGTATCTGTATTTAAAGAAGGCGCTGCCGCAGGCAAAGATCAAGGTTTATCTGGAAAGCCTGCCGGATTGCTTCGGGCATCTGAAGCATCTGGACGAGGTGGACTCCGTGTATGCGGAGGAGGAAGCCTTTGACGTGTTCTTTGCGCTGGATACGGCGGCGGACAGACTGGGAAAGGCACAGCCCTTTTTTGATGGAAGCCGTAAGAAAATTAATATTGACCATCACATCAGCAACAGGAACGGCTGTGGGGATGTGAACGTGGTGGAGCCTTCCGCCAGCTCAACGGCGGAGGTTCTGTATGGGCTTTTCGAGGAGGAGCGGCTGGACGAGGAGATCGCGGTGGCGCTCTACACCGGAATCATCCATGACTGCGGTGTGTTCCAGTATTCCAACACAACGCCCCGCACAATGGAGATCGGGGCAAAGCTGCTGCGCTACGGATTTCCCTTCTCCAAGATCATAGAGGAGAGCTTCTATCAGAAAACCTATCTGCAGACGCAGATCCTCGGCAGAGCGCTCATGGAGAGCGTCCGCTTTATGGACGGCAGATGCATTGTAAGCTGCGTGGACCGCAAAATGATGAAGTTCTATGATGTGGTTCCCTCCGATCTGGACGGGATCGTCAATCAGCTCCGCAATATCAGGGGGATCGATTGTGCGATCTTCATGTATGAGATCGGCGTGCAGGAATACAAGGTGAGCATGCGTTCCAACGAGAAGGTGGATGTGGCAAAGGCAGCCTCCTTTTTCGGGGGCGGAGGACATGTCCGCGCGGCGGGCTGTACCATGTCGGGAAACATGCATGATGTGATCAACAACTTGTCCCTGCATATTGAACAGCAGTTGAAGGAACAGGAAGATGTATAACGGAATCATTAACATTTATAAAGAAAAAGGATATACCTCGCATGATGTCGTAGCAAAAATGCGGGGTATTCTCAAACAGAGAAAAATTGGACACACCGGCACGCTGGATCCGGAGGCGGAGGGCGTGCTGCCTGTATGTCTGGGCAGCGGCACGAAGCTGTGCGACATGCTGACGGACAGGGACAAGGAATACGAGGCGGTTCTGCGCCTCGGCGTTGTGACGGACACGCAGGATATGACGGGAAGCATCCTGAAGGAGAGCCCCGTGGAGGTGTCCGAGCAGGAGATCAGGGAGATCATCGACGGATTTGTGGGGGAGTATGACCAGATTCCGCCCATGTATTCTGCCCTGAAGGTGGGCGGAAAGAAACTCTGCGATCTGGCAAGGGAAGGACGGGAAATCGAGAGAAAGCCCAGGCGGATCACCTTCCATGAGATCGAGGTAAAGAGCGTGGAGCTTCCCTTTGTGTCTCTCAGGGTATCCTGCTCCAAGGGAACCTACATCCGGACGCTCTGCCACGACATCGGGGAGAGGGCGGGCTGCGGCGGCACAATGGTCTCGCTGAGAAGAACCAGATCCGGCAGCTTCCGGGAGGCGGACGCCATCACATTGGACGAGCTTACCGTGCTGAGAGATGCGGGGGCGGTGGAGACGGTGCTGATCCCGGTTGAGGAAATGTTTCCCGATCTTGGGGCGGTGCATGTGCAGCCGGCGTTTCGCAAGCTGCTTGTAAACGGCAATACTTTTTTGCCGGAGCACATCATGGAGCGCCGCAGATACGGTGACGGTGAGGAGGTCTGTGTCTATGATGACGGGGGCACTTTCTTCGGCGTGTATGTGTTCGAGGAGGCGCGCAGAAGCTTCCGCCCCGTAAAGATGTTTTTTGCTTCATAGGGAGGACAGAGATGGAGATTATAACCGGGACGACCGATTTTTATATCAATGAGGACACGGCGGTTGCCATCGGAAAATTTGACGGCGTACATGTGGGGCACAGGCGGCTTTTGGAGGAGATCTTAGTCCAGAAGGCGCACGGCCGCAGGACATGTGTGTTTACCTTTGATCCGCCCGCCGGGGTGTTCTTCGGCGGCGAGGGGGAGAAGGTGCTGACGACCAGAGCGGAAAAGCGGCGGATCTTTGAGATGCTCGGCGTGGATATTCTGGTGGAGTTTCCGTTAAATGCAAAGACGGCGGCAATCACACCGGTGGACTTCGTGAAGGACATTCTCTTTAACAGAATGAGTGCCTCCTTTGTGGCGGCGGGAACGGATCTTTCCTTCGGCGCAAGGGGCGCGGGGGACGCGGCGCTGCTCCAGTCCATGGCGGCAACGGTCGGCATGGAGGTCTGTCTGATCGACAAGATCTCGGTGGACGGAAAGGTGGTCAGCTCCACACTGGTGCGGGAGGCGGTGGAGCGGGGCGATCTGTGCCTTGCGGAGAAGCTCCTCGGAGCGCCCTATCTGTTGTCAGGCGAGGTGTGCCACGGCAACCATCTGGGACATTCCCTGGGGATGCCCACTCTGAACGTGATCTGGCCGGAGGAGAAGCTGGCACCGCCTAACGGCGTCTATTTTTCCGGGGCGGTGGTGGACGGAAAGTATTACCGCGGTATCAGCAACATCGGCTGCAAGCCCACCGTCGAGGAGGCGGAAAAGAGGCTCACGGCGGAGACCTATCTGTACGATTACGGACAGGAGGCTTACGGCAGGGAGGTCGAGGTATTCTTCTATGCCTTTCGCAGACCGGAGAGGCAGTTTGAAAATCTGGAAGCCTTGCAGGCACAGCTTGCCGAGGACAAGGAGGCAGGAGCCGCTTATCACCATTAGATTTTCAGGAAATATCTGGAAGGTATTGACATTATGGAACTCATGCGCGTATAATCAATCTGTAACATTTTTGTAACAAATAGAGAAAAGAGGAACCATGAACAGAAACAAAAGACTGGTACGTGTTTTGAGTATATGTATGACAGGAATCATGCTTGCAGGCTCCGCAGCGGGAAGCGCTTCCGTGACGGTGTCCGCCGCAGAGGGCGGATCCTTGAGCGAGGTGACGCCTTGCGCGGGTGCAGCAAGCCTTTTTAATATGGATCTGGATGAACAGTCGTGTCTTGATGCAGCACAGTCTGCGGAGGGTGCACTGTGGGGTTATACCAATCTGGGTATCGCGGATGTGGAGAGCGGTAACCTGAACGTGAGGGAAAAGCCGAGTACGGACGGCAAACTGGTGGGAAAGATGCCGAAGGGCGCTGCCTGTGAGGTGCTGGAGTTCACGGAGGACGGCGGATGGGCGCATATCGTCTCCGGTGAGGTGGACGGCTATGTGAGCACGGACTATCTCTACACGGGCGCGGACGCAGGAATGCGGGCGCTGGAGCTGATCCAGACGGTGGCGGTGGTCAATGCGGACGCCCTGAAGGTGAGGGACGGCGCAGGAGTGGACAGCGCGGTGCTGACACAGGTTCCCAAGGGAGAGGAGCTTGAGGTCGTGGAAGTGCTGGACGGCTGGGTGAAGGTCTCCATCGACGGGGAGGATGCCTATGTGTCCGCTGAGTATGTGACGGTGGAGGAAAAGCTGGAAACAGCGATTACCATGAGTGAGCTGCGCTACGGGCAGGGTGTGTCTGATCTGCGCGTGGATATTGTAGAGTATGCGAAGCAGTTTTTGGGAAATCCTTATGTCTGGGGCGGCACCAGCCTGACCAAGGGCGCGGACTGCTCGGGATTTGTGCTTGCCGTATATAAGCATTTCGGCATTACGGTGTCCCATTCCTCCAGAGCGCAGGCGAAGGAGGGAACCAAGATTTCCGCTTCCGATCTGCAGCCGGGCGATCTGATCTTTTATGCCAACAGCTCCGGCACGATCAACCATGTTGCCATGTATATCGGCGGCGGCAAGGTGATCCACGCCAGCAGCCCCAAGACGGGAATCAAGATTTCCAATTACAAGTATCGTACACCGGTGAAATACGTGAGCATTATCAAGGACTGACAACAGGGAACGGAGAAGAAAGTGGAGCAGGAACAGGGCGGATTTATTCATTTAAATGAGCAGATAAGGACGGAGGTGGAGGAGACGATGCCCCCGGAGGAGGAGATGCAGGATCTGGCGGAGTTTTTCCGGGTGTTCGGGGATCCCACCCGGTTGAAGATACTGTATGTGCTGAAATACTCTGAGATGTGTGTGCTTGATATCGCTAACCTGCTAGGAATGACGCAGTCGGCAATCTCCCATCAGCTCAGGGTTTTAAAGCAGATGGATCTGGTGAAAAACAGGCGCGACGGCAAAACCATTTTCTACTCCCTCGCCGACAGCCATATCGTCACCATCTTAAGTCAGGGTCTCGATCATATCGAAGAATAAGCGTTACTACATAGTTATTTCATCATTTTGAGAACAGAAATCTCCACAATAGCCGCCTCTTAAAGCTATTGGAATTTTTAGTGTTTTTTTTCGTTCAATTCCTGTTTTCCGATAATCCCTTAACCATCTTGTCAAAATCGGATTCAATCGGTTGTGTCTTGTTGAAAATATCATATTCCTGATAAGCTTTTTCTACCGCCTGCTTATGTGAAATTCGCCCATTATCTTTGAGAATATCATATCTGCGGAACTCAAGAAACTCATTAACGCTTTTTGAAAATTCCTCCATGGTAAAGACATTTTCACGTTCAATTAAGTCCTCTATGTAATCAAAATATCCTGTAACGGCACGTTCTAACTGACGAATCTGCTTTTCGTCCAAATAATTTTTGGCAATTGGTGTATCGGATTTAAGGATACGTCCATCCGGAGCATTTTTCCATGTGGTCAATCCCATATTATCTTTTGTATGGTCAGCCTGATGATATATGATTTCAGCCGCAGTCTTTCCGGTAATGGCATAATGAAACTTATTCTGTATGGTAGCATAGAAGAGATATGTAATCTCAGAATTTTTATCATAGTCAATGCTGCACTCTGCAAAAATGTCCGTTATCTGTTGCCATATTCTGCGTTCGCTGGCACGGATGGAACGAACTCTTTCCAGCAATTCACGGAAATAATCCTTGCCAAAAGCAGTTTTTCCCTGCTTCAGGCGTTCGTCGTCCATTGCAAATCCTTTAATCATATATTCTTTTAAAATATTGGTTGCCCAGATCCGAAACCGTGTAGCCTGAATGGAATTTACTCTGTAGCCTACGGAAATAATGGCATCTAAATTATAATAATTGGTAGGAGTAGTCTGCGTTTTGCCCTGCATTGCTCCGTGTTGAGTGGTTGTTGCAATTTTTGCAACAACCACTTCCTCATCCAGTTCACCTGTTTCAAAAATATTTGCCAAATGGCGGCTGATGCCCGATTTATCAATGCCGAATAATTCAGCCATAGCTTTTTGCGTCAACCAGATAGTTTCATCTTTTATTAAGGCGCTGACAGTTACATTATCATCATCGGTTCTGTACAGCACCATTTCCATTTGTTTTGTAATATCTGTATTCATAAAAGTCCTTCTTTCCGTGAAATAGAAAAGCATCAAGAAGAAATAGAACGGAAAGCTAATGCTGGCTGTGTTCGTTAATTTTCATATTTCAAATATTGATCTGCATTTCATTCACTCATAGATTACCACCTTGAAATATTCCGATTGTTCTTGCCCTTCGGACGAGAAGTATCCTTCGCTCAAAGAACTCGGTCATTTCAAAGCTTACGCTCTCAAAAAATCAAGTATTTTTTGATTGAAATCCTTTGCTTCTTCATAAGCTGCATGTCCCAAATCATCATACATAAAGATTTCACAACCAAGTTTATCTGCAATTTCCATAGATGCCTCACCGCTTACCACCTTATCCTGCATACCACCAATTACAAACACCGGACATTGAATTTTATCTAATTCATCATAGGCATTACAAGTAAGACACGCTTTTGCCAATGTGATAAATCTTGTTACATTCTTCGGTCTCTGCAATACAGTTAGTAACGGCATAAAAAGTTGATATCGTTTCACATAGGAATCGGAATACATTTTTACTACCATATCTGTAACAAGACATTTTATATTATTCTGCTCTGTCATTTGAATCCAATTTGCAATTATGGTTTTAACAGTTTCATTATTTCTTGAAAGAGTTACGGCAAGAACCAATTTATTTACCAAATCTGGTCTGTCAATCGCAAGATACTGTGCAATCATTCCTCCTTGAGATACCCCCAAAACATCTGCCTTTGTAATCTCAAGCAAATCCATTGCTTTCGCTATATCTGATGCCAAATCCCTTACTGTTATGTGTTCGGTGATATTTTCCCTGCGGTCAAACAAGTAAACCTTATAATCTCTTGCAAAAATTCGATACATATAAGCAAGGGAAAACGATGCCCCTTTGATGCTTCGAGTGCTCAGTCCCTGAATCATAACTAATGGCTTCTTACCTTTGCCAAAAGTAATATAATTCAGCTGTATGTCCTGAATTTCTAATCGTTTTTCTTCCGCATTATATAGCATAAATCCTCACCATCAAATCCAATTTTATTTCCTATTGTATCACGCACACTTCTTATATTCCACTTATATTTTTCTGAAAATATTGTATGAGAATATCGTAAAAGGTGGACTGCCGTTACATAGCAATCCACCCATGCAAAAAAACGCTTAAACCTCACGGCCTAAGCGATTTTTCTGTTAGGGGAGTTTTTTACAGCCCCACTTGGTATCAGGATAATTCCATGTCGTTTTACTTCTTATACAGGATCCGCACGGAGTTTAAGATACACAGCATGGCAACTCCGGTGTCGGCGAATACGGCAAGCCACATGGAGGCGATGCCTGCAAGGCCGAGGATCATAACCAGTGCCTTTATTGTCAGGGCGAAGATCACGTTCTGCTTGGAGATGCGGCCGGTTGCCCGTGCAATCCGGATGGAAGCGGGGATGCAGGACATGTTGGAGTTTAAGAATACCACATCCGCAGCCTCGATGGCGGCGTCCGCACCGCTTCCCATGGCAGCGCCCACATCAGCGCCGGCAAGTACGGGTGCGTCGTTGATACCGTCGCCCACGAACATAACCGCGCCGTGCGCATCACGGATCTCAGAGAGCTTGTTTAACTTATCCTGAGGCAGGAGCTTTGCATGTACCTCGTCGATGCCGGTCTCCCGGGCAACGGACTGTGCGCTTTCCTCCGCGTCTCCGGTGAGCATGGCGGTGACAAGTCCTTCCTTCTTCAGAGCGTAGATTGCTTCCGAAGCCTCAGGCTTGATGGTGTCTGCGATAACCAGATAACCGATCAGCCTGCCGTTCTTTGCAAGCAGGACCTCCGTGCCGTAGGAGACGGGAGTGTAGGCGGCTGTGTCGACCTTGCGGTCTTCCATCAGCTTGCGGTTGCCGCAGAGGATTGTACCCTCGTCGGTCTCCGCCTGAATACCATGTCCCGAGATCTCCTGAATGGAGTTGTTCTTGCTTACCGCGATACCCCTTGCAGCGGCAGCCTCACAGATGCTCAGTGCAATGGGATGGGTGGAAGCGGATTCACAGGATGCCGCCAGTGAGAGCAACTTGTCCTCGGAGATGGATTCATCCAGGGAAACCACCTGCTGTACCACAAAATTTCCCTTTGTGATGGTGCCGGTTTTATCCATAACGATGGTCTTTACATTCTTAAGGGCTTCCAGTGCAACGCCGCCCTTAAAGAGGATACCCTGCTTGGAGCCTGCTCCGATGCCGGAGAAGAAGGCAAGAGGTACGGAAAGTACCAGTGCACAGGGGCAGCTGATTACAAGGAAGGTCAGTGCGGTGTAGACCCATTTATGCCACTCGCCCGTGATTAGGGACGGGATGATTGCGGTGCAGATTGCCAACAGTACCACGAACGGTGTGTAAACTCTGGAGAACCGGGTAATGAAACGATCGATCCTGGGTTTGCTTGCCGCCGCGTTTTCCACGGAATCCAGAATACGGGTTACCATGGACTCGGAGAGCGGTTTTTCCACCTTCATCCAGACAGCGCCGTTTATGTTCATACAGCCGGAGAGAATCTGGCTGCCCGCCTTTACGCTGACGGGAACAGGCTCGCCGGTCACAGGGGAGGTATCGATGCGGCTCTCGCCCTCGGTGATGACACCGTCAAGCGGCACGCGGTCGCCGGGGCGAACCAGAACAATGTCTCCCACCTTGGCATCCCCTGCGGGAATCACTTTGACTTCGCCGTCCTGTACCAGATTGACGGTCTCGGGACGGAGATCCAGTGCATCCATGATCTGGCTGCGGCTCTTTGCAACAGCCTTATCTTCAAACCATTCACCGATACGGTAGAAGAGCATAACGCCGACGGCTTCCGCATAGTTCTGAACCGCGAGGGCACCGATGGTTGCAATGCTCATCAGGAAATTCTCGTCGAATACATTTCCTTTAAAAATATTGCGGATTGCCGTAATCACGATCTCAAGTCCCAGTATCAGGTACGCAATCACAAACAGAGCGATGGAGACAACGGGGAAGTAATTCTCCGTGATTTTTCCGGCAATTAAGAGCGCCGCGCCCGCAAGAATGCAGATCACATCCTTCCTGCTGTCGCCATCCTCCTCACCGGAGGGCTTCTTTGCCATATCCTCACGCAGGGTGACGGTGGAGTCCGGCTCGATGGAGGTGCATGCCTCTTTGATCATGGAAAGCAGAGTGTCCTGATCCTTGGCGGCAATGCGGAGCTGCTTGGTTGCAAATGTGATGGTGGCGTACTCCACACCGGGGAGCGCCTGAATCTTGCGCTCAATCTTGGCAGCGCAGTTTGCACAATCCAGATTGTTGATGATGTAGACCCGCATGGGGGACTTCGTCACCGGAATCGGTGCCTCTGCAGCCTCATCATGGCGGTGATGATGTTCATGCTCATGCTTGTGGTCGTGTCCGCAACAGCAATCGTCGTCATCGTCCTCGTCGTGGCAGTGCTCATGTTCTTCGTGGGCATGTTCTTCATGGTCATGGCCTTCATGACCATGGTTATGGCCTTCATGACCATGGTTATGGCCGCAGCAGCACTCTTTTTCTTCTTCTAATTCCAATTTCTCTTCACTCATAGCGGAATCCTTTCTTTTGGGTATTAATAGTATAGGATAAGTGGTGTATAATATTAGTGTTGAGTTTTCTAAATGAACGTATGAATAACTGTTCATATGTATATATAAGCACAAATCGCAGGCACTGTCAATAGACATATGCACAAAAATGCTCTGATTTTGAAGGAAAGATTGAAAAATAGAATTTTTCAGTCACGAGATTTGTGCCTGCGCGCACTTGACACAAAACTCGTTATGCGCAAAAGACATGCGCGGAAATGAGGGAAAAATGGGAAAAGCGGAAAATAAAAAGAATGATATGCTCACGGGGCGCACGGGAACGGCGCTGTTGTTTTTTGCATTACCCATGATTCTGGGCAATCTGTTCCAGCAATTTTACAATATGGCGGATTCCGTGATCGTGGGGAAGTATGTGGGAGAGGATGCGCTTGCGGCGGTGGGAGCATCATATTCCCTGACTACCGTATTCATTATGGTTGCCATCGGCGGCGGGATCGGCGCTTCTGTG
>ERZ779737.1534-NODE-1534-length-17579-cov-3.019744_pt1 | contig 17579 bp, 12 predicted proteins | sample MGYA00511889_ERZ779737 | MGnify/ENA primary metagenome ERZ779737 (study PRJEB29588, sample SAMEA2163575) | human gut metagenome | biome: human gut; feature: human-associated habitat; material: faeces | place: Denmark | collected 2008/2010 ...
CCGCACAAGATATGCAGCGCACCCGCCGACACCCCCCTTACAAGAAGCAAAGCGATATCTCCGGCACCGTTTTCCGAAAGGTAACACACATTTTCAAAGGTTGCAAATCCTGCAGCGATTGCAATTGCTGCAGGGATTATTTCCCCCGGTCTAGGTTCAAATATCAATATAAAAAAGAGCAACGGAAGCAATTTCATGATTTCCTCACACACAGGTGCGATCTGAATCGCTGTTGATACGGCATCCGCCCCATACATTGTCATAAAGAAGCTGTTTACATACGCCGATGCCATGCAGATGCTCATTCCGATACATATAAACATCGTAAAACTGCGTTGCTTTCCTTTTATGAAGAACAAGGAAATAAGCAGAGGTACCGTTATACATATAAAAATATTTTCAATATGTGCCATCTTGTTTCACCTCTTTTCCTAGGAAATAGGAAAGGCTGACATAGTTCAGCGTGAGAAGTATGTCCACTGCAAAGTATAGATTAAAGCTTGTGTAATCAGTTGTGTATTCTGACACAAAGTACAACAAATTCTGCAGGAAAATTGCGGCTGCCGCTCCAACATCTAAGCGGCGAATTTCCCGCTCCGCTTTTTTCTCATCCATGATGTTCAGAGCCGCATAATATACGATGCCGCCCGCAATGATTCCGAAGCCGCATGACATAATAAGCGACGGCCCCAGTATTTCGTTGTACACCGATATTGCAAAGGTCACTGCCGAGATGACAGCCGGCAGAATCTCAAATCTAACAGGCTTATCCGACTTGTTTTTTCTCATCGACATCAGCAGGAGCAGAAATAAATACGAAGCCATCCATGAAATATCCGACACATAGAAAATCCGGGGAATATCCCCGATTATGTTCATATGCAGAGTGTAGAACAATGTTCCCAGCATAAAACTCGCATAGGCGCACGACAGGACAATTGCCCTTCTGCTCCTGTATTTAAATCCAACAATCCCCGCTATCGTCATGCCCGCAAACATTGCTATAACCTGAAATGTGTTTTCCGAGATTTCGAAGCTATTCATACGAATTCTATTTCCTTTCCGCTCTCTTGTTCTTCCTGCTTATGTAATATAAGAGCGTCGCAAAACATGCTCCCAAGGCAAAGGCAAAAACAGCCGTGATGATATACCCGACCGCCGCGCTGTTTCCTATCAGGCTGGCGGTTCCATGTATGTTCGACAGTTCGCTTTGTCCGATACGCTTCTGTATTTCCGGCATAATATCACAAACCGCAGTCATCAAAAAAACACAAATGCACGCCGCTGCAGCAGTGATTCCTATATTTTTAATTCTTCTTTTTTTCAGTTCCGAATGTCTCTTGATTTCTTCGCTTCGTGCAAATATCAATTCTTTTCGTTCTTCATTTGTCCTCATATGTAAATCCTTTTCGGTCCAAAATTTTCTTTAAGTTCTGCTTTCCTCTGTAGATGAGTTTTGTAATCTGGCTTTCCGTTTTGCCCATTACACCGCCAGCCTGCCTATAGCTCATCTCTTCAAAGTAAACAAGATACAAGGCTTCCTTATACTCATTCTTCAGTTCTTCCATCGCTTCATACAAATGACGCTTCCTCTCTTCTTGATAAAGCGACGTTTCTGCAAGCGCTTCTTCACTCAATTCAAAAGGAATGTCTTCCACACTGACAAATCGGATTCTTCGCTCCTTTCTATGCCTGAATGCGAGATTCCTGGCGATTCTGTACAAATAACCTCTGAAGCCTCTTTCTCCGCGGATCGGCCTTGCCTTTGCAAAAATAAGCGCAAAGGATTCTATCATCAAGTCCTCCGCCTCATGAATGTCTCCTATGAATCCGTTAATATACAGAGTCAATGCATCCGCATACCGATCGACAAGCATGTCCGCCGCATCTCGGTTTCCGTTCACATACTGCCTGTACAGTCTCTCGTCGTCCATCTTAATACATCCTATTTCCCGACGCAAACCTTTCCGTCTGCTGTTATTCCGATAACCTTCTCATCCGCTGCCCGTCTTGCTTTTACATATTCGAGTACTTCTGCCGTCAAAATTTCTCCCGGACAGGCAATCGGCACACCCGGCGGATACGGAATAATCGAAGCGGCACAGACCTTCCCAGATGCTTCGTCAATCGGCACATATATTTTCTCTTTCGGAAGTTCAGTCCTCTCCAATCTCTCTGTCAAAGCCTCCGGCTGCCGCATTTCACGTTCGCCGCTCATTTTCCGCTCGGCAGCAGTGACTTTCAGCCCCTCAATGAGCCGCTCATAGTCACATCGTCTATTGCCGATTCCGCTCATGCACATGATGATATTGCCGGTAACAAGCTCAAGAAAAATCCCTCTCTTCATCAAAAGTTCTTCAAGTTCGTTTCCATTAATATTATATGCTGACATATCTATGTTCATTTTCGTGCGGTCAAGAGTTTCTTCTTCCATAATCACAAGCCCCGGAATCTTCTTAGCCTCTTCATAGAAAAAGTCCAGATTCTCTGCCCACGCACACATCAATTCCTCTCCTTTTTCGAGCAAAAGGTCCGCACTGATGTCAAGCGTTGCCATCATCGGATAGGAAGGGCTTGAGCTTTCAATCGTCTGAAGTTTGTCTTCCAATACATTAAGATCCGTTCTGTCCGTGCAGACATTCAAAAGTGCGCTCTGCGTCCATGATGCGAGTGTTTTGTGTATGCTGTTTATCACAAGATCCGCACCTTGCTCTTCTGCCGCCTGCGGGAAACCGCATACACCGTATTTTGAGAAAAACTTAAGATGCGCACCGTGAGCCTGGTCAACGATTAAAATTTTTCCGCGTTTATGTACTTCATCCGCAATCGCTTTAATATCACTGCAGATTCCATAGTAATTCGGCGATGGAATAAGGACCGCATCCGCCTCCGGGTTTTCATCCAGACATTTGGCGATTTCCTGTGCGTTGACTCCGCCAAGGACTCCAAATTCATCTATAATCTCCGGATATGCATACACCGGCGCGATGTCCGAAAGCGACAGTGCATTGAAGACCGACTTATGGCAGTTCCTTGCCATTACAAGTTTTTTCCCCCTGCCTACCGTCGCGAGGATTGCTGAAATCAGACCTCCGGAACTTCCGTTTACCAAAAGGTAAGATTTTTTTACATCATAAAGCTGCCTGTATTTTTCCATCGTTTCGGCGATAATGCTCTCGGTCTGAAACAAATTGTCCGCTCCCGGAATTTCCGTAATATCGCAGTCCATAATGATATCCAGAAACTCTCCGTAGCCGTTTTCGCGGTAAATCCGCGAGCCTTTGTGCCCCGGCATGTGAAAGGATACCGGCTCAAGCGCCGCATGTTCTTCCAAAAATTGTCTGATTCCCTTATTCAACGCTCTGTATCTCCTCCAAAAATTTATTTTCTACCAATCCGTCCGCACGCATCAGATTCTGCATTGCTGCAATATCCGCTGAAATATCAATGCTCTCGGAAAGGAACATTTTATCAAGTTGCTTTTCAAAAGCCGTAACCATCATGTCCATGGTGTCTTCAATCTTCCGTTTGGAGTCACCGATATTCGTGCCTTCAACGCCTTGTGCATCAAGCTCCGCATAACCGCGAAGCAGCTTCAGGCTTGTCGGAAGATAATAATCCATGAATTTCCGCATGCTTCCGAGTTTTTTCGGTTGTTCTTTCGCAATTTTAAAAATCTTGCCTGTCAAATCCTCCAGGCGGCTGATTTTTGCGCTCATTTCCTCGCCCGGTATCCGGTCGTTCAGGTCGCGAAGCTCTTTCAGGATTCTTTCGTACTCATCCAGATTCTCCGCGGCGGCCTTTGCAGCCGCCTGCGCCGCCTCAGCTTCAGCCTTTGCTTTTTTTGAAATCGGTGCCTCGCCTCTTACTACCAGGCAGTCCGAGCGCATATCTAAGTACGCCTTCTCACCAAACATTCCAAAATCAATGCAGCGCTGCAGCATTTTCGCTGTTTTTCTATGGGATGCAGGCAGTGCAGCCGCAACCTCATCGATTGAAATATGATCCACATCACCCACGACTGCGACAATACGTCTGCGTTTTTTGGATGCAGAGCGCATCCCCAGCGATATAAAAAGCATCCCAATTCCGCATACAAGCCATATGGAATCTCTTATCAAATCTTCAAGTGCGTAACTGATGCCGCTGTTGTTGTTCATACACCAAACCAGGTATTGAATCGAGTCCGGCAGTCCCACTGCGCTGAAAATGATAAGCACCGTTCCTAAAACAAGCCATATATTCTGCGTATTTATTTTCTTCCTGCTGCCCGGCTTCTTTTCCTTGGCAGGATCTTTTTCTTCACAAGCCCTTGCTACAATCAAACACACACCGATTGGCCAGCCGCCGCATATAAAAGTAAGCACAATCAGCCAAGTTGGGATATGATACCCTCCGTTTGGATTACGAAATTGATCTGTAAATTTTTTCTTTTGTTCCATTTCCCCCATACTTTCCTTCAAATATTCTCTTTTTTTCTACGCACAGTATAGCACCTTACCCCTCAAAATGCAATGTTTCGACAAAAAACAAAAACCCATCGGTCTGTTTTTCCGATGAGTCTTTGCGTTTTACATATAAGTTTTTCAAAAAGATTCGTTATCTTGCTTTGCTCCAGGTTCTGCTTGCATACTTACACTGCTTGAGTGCTGTCTTTGCAACAAGTTTACCATTTTCATCGTAAACTCTTACCTGAACTTTATAGAAGTATTTCGTGCCCTTCTTACCGCTTGTATTCGTATAAGCTGCAGTTTTCTTTGTAACTGTGGACTTGTAGGAAGCTGCTTTCTTCGTGGAACGGTAGAAGCGGTACTTCACTGTGAAGCCAAGGTCTTTGAGTTCCTGAATGGAAGCCTTTGTCTTCGCATTGTTCTTCAGGACTGCCTTAATATTCTTCTTCGCTGTCTTGCTGGATCGTGCTACGAGCTTTAGATCTTTTACGATGGATTTCGCTTTTTCAATCTTCGCTGCAGCATCGTCTGTCGGTTCTTCAGTTGCTTTTTCGATTGCAACGGTTACTGTAGAACCAGTCACCGCTTCGGACATCGCTTTCAGCTCGTCCTGCGTATAAGTCTTATCCCCGAACGGTGTCTTGATTGTCAGTTTCGCGTCGGTTTCTTTTACGATAGAATCGATGAAGCTCTTATCAAGCGTTACATCTGCCTTCGCTGCGTCGCCAACGGATTTGCTGGAAACATTCAGAATGATTTCCTTCGACTTGCTTGCTTTCGCCTGCTTCAGAATTTCTTTCTGATTATCAGCGGAAACTTTAACATCGGCAACCTTAGTCTTGGTACCGTCAGCGTTTGTCTTTTCGCTCACCTTGACTTCGGTTGGAGCGGTTGTTGTTCCAGTCTTGGTGTCGGTTGTGACATTCTTGACTTCTTCGATAACACCGCCGCCCGGTGTGTTCCAGTCCTCGGAGCCCTGTTCTACCGTGTAGTCGTCCGTATAATGGAACACAATCGTATCACCATCTTTTAAGAACTGCTCATTGACTGCCAGAAGTGGATGCTTATCGTTTAAGGTATACATCCAGCCGGAGAGGTTTCCATTGTCGAATTCTGCAAGTTCCAAATCGTTGTTATAGGTTACGGAGTAGATATACTTTCCGTACTGGGTATCTTTTGCATTGAAGGTAACCGGAGTAGCAGCCTCTTTTTCCACCACGTCTTTCAGGAAATCCCAAACGGTTGCGTTGAGGTCTGCCTGATATTCTTTGTTTGGAAGCCATTCCGTTAATCCATCGTTTTTCAGTGTGTGCTTTTCGCCTTCTTCTCCGTGGAAGCTATCGCCTAAAAGTTTGAAATTGACTTTGATTTTGTCCGGATTCGCTGCTGTACCATCTGCGCGTTTCTTAATTTTCACCGTAAAGTCGCAGGCTGCATTGTCATAAGTTGCAGTCAGGTGTACGATTGCCTGTTTGGAAGAATCAAATCCGGTAACCTTAACGCCATTTTCCAATGTTGGGTTTGTGGTCGTGCCGTCACTCCATGTTACAGTAAACTCAATCCCGCTTAAATCGAGCTTATTGCCGATGTAATATTCGTTCTTGTAAGTACCGCCAACTTCGATCTTATATGCGACCGCCTTATCGGAAAGCACCGGACAGTTTTCGCCCTGCTCCCAGTTGTGCATGCTGCTTGCGTGTGCGTTCAGCAGTCTGACGATAGAGCCGTCCGTCATTTCTTTCTGCGTGCAGGCTTTTGCAAGCTTATCCTTATCTTCGCCAAGTGGGTCGTCGGTACGGTTCATTCCGGTTTTCGTCACGCTTGAGTCGCTTCTGTTAGGTCCATCCTCACGGTCTACCCAGTCACAGATGTCTTTCGTGCTATCCCTCGAAGTATCATAATAGTAAACACCGTCATGCATTCCCATCGGACGGATCTTGCTTGTGTCGATATGCTCGACAGCGCCGATTCCCTTTTCCTTTTCACCATTTGTAATGAAGTAGTAGTTATTTTCAATTACATTATTTTTATTTAATGAACGCATGAATCCTGAAACTGCGCCCTTTGAGCCGCCGATATTGGCCGCCGGCATTGCCTGTCCTCCGGATTCCGTTGTAGACTTCGGCGGAACTTCCTTGCCGTTTATGTGCAGCGCACCATAGAACACATTGTTACGGATATAGCCGATTCCGTTGTCCCATGCCTGATCGCAACCACCTTCACCGCCGAAAATGCCGCCGACCGCCTGTGCGCCGGTAATATCCGCATTTACATAGCAGTTTTCAATGACCGCGCATAAGGTGTTCGGTGCAGTTTGATCGTCATAGCCTGCGCCTAAGATACCGCCGATATATTCATCATCCGCGTGGATGCTGCCGGTAAACTGCGAATTTTTAATGGTGCACGCGCGCATCGCATAACCTTTTATGCCAGCAAGCCCGCCAACATAGCATCCAGTGCTATAAATATCGGCGCCACTCTTGCAGCCGACCAGAACGAATGCGCCGGCACCGACAATGGAGCCGAGAGCGCCTTTTCCTACGACATCACCATTTTCGTCTAAGCCGATCTTAACGCCGGATTCTACTTCACAGTTCGTAATGTTGATACCACCGCTGTCGCCGACTAAGCCGACACTTCGTGTTTTTGAACCGCTGAGCAGCTTGCAGTTAATCAGATTTCCGCTTTTTCCGCCTCCTGACCCTTGATTTGCACCGAAGGAAGTTGCCAAACCGCAAGAATCAATATATTCGCCTTTTAACCGGAGATTCTGAACAGTCGTGCTTCCTACAGTACCAAATAAGGATTTTGCTCCTTTCGCATAAGTCAAGATATGATTTTCACCGTCAAAGATGCCCATAAACGGTGTCTCTTTCGTACCGATTTGCTGCCAATCTGTTTCAATGACGATCTCATCGGTTTTCAGCGCAAAGTAGGTGTTGGAAAAACTTTCTCCTCCTGCTACCTTTTCCGCAATCAATTTCAAGTCGTCATAGCTTGTAATTTTATATGGATCATCCTTTGTTCCCAGTCCGTCAAGCGTAAAGGAGCTGTCTTTCACGGTTACTTTTACCGGGTCTGTCACTAGCATCGTTGTCTGATCATCTGCAGTTGTCTTGAATACTACGCAGATATAATACCATGTTCCCGGTTTTGCCGCGGTTGCCTGCTGCGAAAGCGCTGCCATTGATGTATTATTTCGGAAAAGGCATGGACTTACTATTTTCAATCCTTTCAGTCCATCCGGCGTTTTCGTGGTATAGTACCAGTCCGCGGTGATCTTATCACCTGTTGACGCGGTCGTACCCTCCGAATATTTCAGCGCGAGAGTCAGCGCCTGCGTTTTCAGAGATGCAGCATCATCGGTTATAATGTCCGAAGGTAAGGAAGCAACCTCCATTTTCCCTTCTTCTGTGGTTGGTTTTACATAGTTGCAGATAACCGTACTTTTGCTTCGGGTCCCCGTAGGGTCTACCTTTTTCCAATTTGCAGTGGTTCCGGCATAGTAAATAACATAATTGTCACCAAACACATTGCCGTTGATAGAAGTTAGTTTAATGTTATTAACTGACTTCGGAAGGAACAAGCTTTCCAGTCCTGAACAAGGTACAAACGCATCCTGCGGAAGTGTTGTGACATTGCCCTGCACCTCAATACGCTTTAAGGAGTTACAGCTTTTGAACTGATTCTCGTTCAGTTTGGTAATGCTTGGAGGAAGAATAATTTCTTCGATTGAAGTACCCTTGATTGCCTGAGCGCCGAGATCGGTTAAAGTCTCTGGCAGTTTCAGTTCCTTCAGTTTTTCACAATCCTGAAAAGCATACCATGCGATTTCCTGCAGTCCGTTCGGAAGCTCTATGCTTTCGAGTGCGGTGCAGGAGGAAAACGCAGAACTTCCAATTGACTTCAAGCTGCTTGATAAGTTGATTTTTTGTAATGCGGTGCAGCCGAAAAATGCATTATACCCGATACTTTCCACCGTACCCGGCAGAGTAATTTCTTTCAGCGCCGTACAATTTGCAAAGCAGCTTTCCGGAATTGCCGTAATTTTGCTTCCTTCTTGAAAAGTCACCTTCGTCAGCTTCGTGAAGCCTGCAAAAAGGCTTGGGTTTAAACTTGTAACCGAAGCCGGAATAACAATGGTCTTAGTGGACGGAGACACATAATACAGCACCGTCTTATCCTTGTTGTAAACAGATCCGTCTTTTTCAAAGCTGAAGTTTGCCGTACCCGGACCAGAGAATTCAATCTTTTTTACAATTTCGTCTGGGAACGGTGTTTCCCCCCACTCTGTCAATGTAGATGGAATGTATACTTTTTTCAAAGATGTGCAGTCTTGGTAAGTTCCTGTCTTGCAGAAAGTTGAATCGCCAAATGAGGTGACACCTTCCTGATAGATTACTTCTTCGAGCGAAGAGCAGCCCGCAAATGTTCCTCCGTAGCGGACAGAACCAATCGTTGCTTTCTTCAGTCCGGTGCAGCCTGCGAAAGCAACTCCTTCGCAAGTTGTTCCTGCCGGCAGGGTAATTTCTTTTAAAGCTGTGCAGTTCGCAAATGCCGCAGTACAAATCACAGCCTTGCTTTCACCTTCAAAAATGATACTCGTCAGTTTCGGACAATCACCAAATTTAGCCCGAAGCTCGGTAATCCCCTCTCCGATGACCACTTCCTCAATCTCTTCGACATAAGCCTTCCATGGCATCTTTATTTCCTTATCGCTTGATGAGGACGCTGTCGCACCGGTTCCGCTGATTGTAAGCGTTTTTGTGTCAACATCAAATTTCCACTTTACGTTGCTTTTGTTATTCGACGCTCCACAGTCTCCGCTTGGCATCGCGGAAGTGATTGTGCAGACAGGCGCCATCAATGGACGGTCAAAATCACTGACATCCACTGGAGATTCACTGCTCCAATCCTGTACCGTACCTTTGGAAGTACCCTGTGCAGTTACCACATATTCGCCTGCCGGAAATACTAAGCTTACGCTGCCGTTTTCATCGGTCGTCTTTCCTTCCAACGCCTGAAAACTTCCATTTTCCCATGTTCCAATCTGCACACCGCTCAAAGCCCTGCCGCTGCCATCGGTCAAAGTCAGTGTAAACTCCCTCTTCGGCAAAACTGTTTTTTCTGCAACATCAAATTTGCAATAAACGTCGGAATAATACTTGTCGTCCTTGTTGATGGAAGCATAGATCTGATCGTTTGCTTCCAGATAGGTTTCGTTCACGCTGCTTCCCGCTGTGCCATTGACGAAAAAGAGTAAGTTCGACGTTGGTTCTCCCCAAAGCTTGCTAACCGTAAAATATGCGCCCGACTGTGCAGCCTCATAATCTGCTTCCGTTTTGTATGCTTTATGTGCAGCTTTCAGCGCTTCGTCTAAACTAAACTTATCATCCCCGTCCAGATCTACAACTGTCAGCGGCAGGTTTGCGGCTACTTTACCCTCGCTTGTAGACGCTAAAATTCCCTTTTGATTGACTGTGATGCTTGCCTGTATCGGTGCAATACCGAGCCTTGCCGAAAGTGTCTTACTGGTTCCGGTATATACTGTACCATCGATCGTTGCGGAAGCTGTTGCATAATAGGTTGCGGTAGTTCTTTTCTGATTCAATTGAATTACAGACTGCCACGCTTTTCCCGGTAGTGATATATTACTTTTTCCATTCTGATACCACTTATATGTGACCTTGGTTCCCTCCGGCAGTTCTCTCGGATTGCCCTCTGCATCATAATATTGCGTAACTTTTGCTTCAATTATTTCTACATAAGATTTGCTTTGGTCACTGTTACTATTCGGGCAGAAGTGCACCTCTGAGTCATCCAAATCTGTCGTAAATATCAGACAGCTTTTCGGTGTTTCCGTAGTTCCACTGCCATCACCGTCAGCCGCCCACGCCATACTCGGCATATAGGTGAATACCATAATTACCGCCATGAGAACGACGAGTGCTTTTTTGAAATAACTTACTTGTGTGTTCATATGTATTCCTTCTCCTTTTTCTGTATTTCGCCTTGCGGCTTCCTGTCTCTGCAAAGTGCCGCTTGCGATGATCTATGTAAACACTGTTTTCTGTGTAGTGGACGCTGCTCGCTTACTGCTCCTGTGTAAGTCCGCCGCTCTCCTGCTCCCGCTTTTGCCTGCGGTATTCTCGTTGCTGGGCTCGCTTTGCCTTGCGCTTTTCTTTCTTCTCCAAATAATGCTCTCCCACAGGTCTTGTCCCCGCTCGCTCGAGCATCCGCGGCCACGGTCCGAAGCGTGCCTTCAATTCCCGGTCATATAGAACATCCTTCTGCATTGGCTCTCTGCCGTTTTCCTTTGTGAAGTCTCGTACAAGCTGCAAAAGTTCGTCATCGCTCATCGCAACATACGGCGCACGCAATGCATTCAGTTTCTGCGCTTTTTCAGAATTGGTCAGGTTGGGATCATCCTGAATGCTCTTTTTCAGTTCCCTCTGATTCATATGCCCTCTCCTTCAAATTGATCTATCAAAGTCTCCTGTCCTGATGGGCGATGTCACTTCGGCATCGCCCGGTAAAGGATGAAAAGAATGATTTTTTGAACAAAAAAACGATGATTGTCATAACCATCGCCTTTGTGATACAGGAATCATGGATCTGCCTATGCTGCCTTGCATGAGACTCATCCTGTTTTTTTGGTTTGTAGGTCTTCTGACTGATCTATTCAGGCTGCGCGTCTAATCGCCGCTTGCGATCTCGCGCCTTACTGCCAACGCATTGCTTCAGCCTTCTCTCCGGGCCATGACAGCCCTTCCAATGACCGGTTTTCACCGCACGCGGGGATTTCCCGCATGGAAAACAATACTTTAGAATTACAGCTACTTTCGGAATCCTGCCGCGCGCTTGCAATCTCAAATGTGCAGACTGCAATCCTGCGATAGATTCCTTCCGTGTCCGGGATTTACACCCGATTCCCTTGTTCAGCGAACAAGCATGCGTGTCCGATTGCTCGGGTCGCGCATTTGCCACAAAAGCCATGCTATTCAGTTTATTATATGCGCGCCTAATTTTACGCACACAAAAAGACCTCTCCTGCCCTGCGATCTCGCAGGCAAAAGAAGTCTCGTATTCTCTGTATATTCAGTTTCGGTGTACGCAAAAATTACCTTTTTATTTAAATAGGAAAGGTTGGTTGGTTGGTTGGTTGGTTGGTTGGTTGGTTGCAAGAATTATGCCAATTATATACATTTTTGTAGCCATTTACCATTATTGCGTACATTTCCTTTCCAAAATTTACATCCCTATCTTACCGCAATCCGAGGTAATTGTAAAGAGAAAAATTTTTAGAGGGTTTGGGAGGATTTTTGGGAAAGATTTTTCACTCCTCCAGCCCGAGCAGCCAGTCTCTCGCATTTATCCTGCGAATCCCGTCGTAATGGACTTCCGGGTCATCGTCCATAGTGAGAAGGATTTTCGGATAGTGATCTTTGATTGCACGCAAAGAGCGGAGTTCTCTCTCAAGTGTCTTTTCATCACGAACAGATAAGGCTACTTGAAAATAAGTTGTGCCTTTGCCGTTTTGTGCGACGAAATCCACTTCAAATTCATCAACTTTGCCTACATATACATCATACCCTCTTCGCAGCAATTCCAGATATACTATATTTTCGAGTATCCGCCCCGCGTCTATCTGCTTTGATCCAAACAGCATAAGGCGCAGGCCAATATCCACAACATAGTATTTTTCAAGCGTTTTAAGGTATTGCTTTCCTTTTATGTTATACCTTTTCGCCTGGTATATGATATAGCTTTCCGTCAGGGCATCAAGATATTTTTCAACGGTTCGCGTATCGATTCTGCGTCCTGAAGAGGTCATCGTATCCGCAATCTTTTTCGACGAGAGCGGATTTCCGATATTATCAAAAATAAATTTTAATATGCTCTTGAGCATCATCGGTTCGGAAATTTTGCTGTGGTTTATTATGTCTTTTACGACAATCGTATTGTACAATCCCTCAAGATAGCTCCTTATCTCATCGGACTGTCCCTCAAGTTCCAAGGTGTATGGAAACGAGCTGTTTTGCAGATAGTCCACATACTTTATTCCTCTGTCGTTCATGCTGCCTGTGCTTATCATATATTCTTTAAATGATAACGGAAACATCTCTATCTGTATATAGCGCCCCGACAGCAAGGTGGCGATTTCGCTCGAGAGCATGTGTGCATTGGAACCCGTGATATAGATGTCTACATTGTCTTTAATATACAAACTATCCACGACCTTAGGGAACTGCTCTACATTTTGTATTTCGTCCAGAAAAATATATGTCATGTTGTCCTTAAGCAAATGCTCTTTCAAATATGTGTGCAGTTTTTTATAGTCTGTCAAATCCTCGAAATCCAAATCTTCAAAATTTATCGAAACGATTCTTTCTTCTTCCACACCTTGTTCAAGAAGCCACTTCCTGTACATTTCAAGTAATTTTGACTTTCCGCACCGTCTCACGCCTGTAACGACTTTGATTATTTTCTTATCTTTAAGCGCGATTAATTTATTCAAATATTCTTCCCTCTGAATCAGCATCCGCAATTCCTCCCTCGGTCTGTTTAGGGTTATTATATCCAAAAAGTTCAAAAAAACAAGAGTTTTTGGATTGTAATACAAAAACTCTTGTTTCTCTATTTCATCGTCACGCTGTTGTTCAGCACAGGCGTGCTGTAAAGGAAAAGCACGTCCTGATTGTCGAAGGTGACGAACCTGCCGACCATCTCACTCGGCAGATAGCGTATGTCGACCAGCGTTATCTTGCTGTAGGTCTCCGCGAAAAGCGGCGCAATGCTGCTTCCGAAAGAATCGCGGAATATCACAAGCTCCTTATCCGTCGCAGCGTTTGGATTTTCAATGGTAATCAGCGATTTGCTTCCGCCGAGGAACATATCATAGCCTTCACCTTTTGCGCTTTCCGTTTTCGCTAAATCGTAAATCGGCATTTCGCTATTTGTTTCGTAATCCGTGACTTTGCAGGAGTCAAAAAGCACATTGTACAGGTAATTCAGCGGTTCTGCCTCCATCTCAAGGTCAGACTGACGACTGTACGCCCCGACGAAATCCGCCTTTGCTTCCTTTGTTTCATATTCGGCATTCAGGCTCACGCCCATCGCCTCAGCAAGCTTTGCGGCAACGTCCGTAATCTTCTCCTGTCGCCAGTGCGCGTCGGTCTTATAGTAATCCGTAATGCCAAGCAGCCCCGTTATATCAAGATAAGGCATATAATCGGTCTTTAATTTCATCAGGTCGACCATCTTCTTATAGTCTATGGTGTCAATGCCCGCCTCCGCACCTATGCAATAGTTCTTATCCGGTACGATGGAATAATACGGCTGCACATTTGTGCCCTCAAGATACATATCGTAGATATTTTTGATTTTTTCCGCTGCTTTATTGACGGAATCTTCGTCGAGTGGGTAATCCGTCTTTACCACATAGCCGTCATAGGAATAAAAGCCCTTCTCGTCCGTCTTTGTCTGCGGCTTTTTTCCGCCCTGCGTGCCGCAGGCTGCCAGCAGAATTACCAGCAAAAATGCAGCGCAGAGTTTTACTCCGCGCTGTCTGAAGCTTTTTGTTTTCGTCTGTGTTTTCATTATTCAATATTCCCCTCACAGTAAACTTTCGCGCCTGTGTATGCTTTCTGAAGTTTTGTCTTGAAAGTATCTACCAAATCCGCTGCGCCGTAAACGGATACAACATATTTATCAATGGTGATGACTGTCATCTTTTCAGGGAAGCCGCACACCCATTTTCTGTTTTCGATGCTTTTCTTCATTGCCGCCGCCAGCTTGTCCGCATCGCCTGTGCTCTTCGTCTTAAAGGAACCGGCGGTAAATGTGTTCAGGTTCATCATGTGCGTCAGGGAGGCCGCACTGCTGATGAGATCGGCGGAATCCGCAGGAACCGCTAATGTGGATGACAGAGCATCGGAATCACTCGTGCTGAATTTGCCCGGAGCATCTTCTCTTGCATTTTCTTCGGAATAGTCTCCGCCTGCTGCCGGGAATTTCTCGCTTTCCTTATACGATTTCCAAACCGTGCTCAAAAGATTGAGCGCAGATGTCGGCTTCTTGGTTTCCGAGGCTGAATCGCCTTTGGATGATGAAGGCTTGCTGCCGGAAGGTTTGCTGTTTGAAGGCTTGCTCGATGAAGGCTTGCTGCCGGAAGGTTTGCTGCTCTCCGGTTTCTTCACATCGTCTTTCTTCTCATCATCTTTTGCGCCGGCTTCCTTATCTTCTTCCTCCGCGTCTTTGTCTGCGTCGGTGCTGTCATCGGCATTCAGATCCTCATCCTGCCCATCTGTAGGCGTATTTTCATTGACCGTCTGCTGATCGTCCGCGCTCGGCGTTGTACCCGTATCATCGCTGCCGCACGCCGCAAACGTAAACATCATGCTTGCTGTAAGCAGTAAACATAGTATTTTTTTCATAATTTTCCTCCGTAATGTATATATTTTAACCCCTTTTGCATATTTTGTCGAATGAAAAAAGCAAAACCCTCACCTGTTTTCAAAAAATATCTTCGTAGGTTACGAGCGTGACATTGCCCATCTCAGTTGCTTTGTCGATACAGCCCTTGGTAAATCCGTTTTTCGCAAAGAGGTAAAAATGCTTTTTCTTGTAGTGGAACAATGCACTGCGCTCCACAAGTGTCTCAAGCACACCACGGTCAACTTTTTCGTTAGTCCACTTGCACTCGCCAAATAAAGCGGCATCTTTGTCGGTTCCCATAATATCAATTTCTTCTTGGGTCTTGGTCTTAGGATTCGTTCCCCACCAACGGCCAAGATCGCTGAAATCGACCTCGCACCTTCTTTCAAGGAGCAGCTTCCACAAATACTGTTTACAAATGTCCTCGAACACGCTGCCCATATAGGATGAAATTTCGGGGGCAATACGGCTGTATGCCAAGTCGGTTGCCCCGCGGGAAATAAGCGAAGTATTTTCCGGCACAAAGCGATACCAAAATCGGAACATGCTATCCTCGATAGAGTAAATCGTCTTACGGCTTGATTTTTCACCGTAAGGCGATTCTTTTTTTACAATGCCGAGTGTAATCAGATTCTTAATATATGAGGCACACACGCTTGTTTCTTCATCAATTTTGTTGGAAATCTCGTTCATTTTGGACGAGCCGGTTGCAATGGCGGTAATCACCGCATTGTAAATCGCCGGTTCTCGTACTTCCTGTTTCAATAAGTTGTTAGGCTCTTCAAAAATAGATGACGCAGGATTCAAATGTGTATTTTTGATATTTTCCTCTATGGAAAGATTCTCATCAAGCTGCATCAAATATTGCGGTGTTCCTCCAACAATTCCATAAGCCAAAGCTTTATCAATGCTCGATAGCTTTGTGAAATAATTACAGGCCTCAAAAAAATCAAACGGTCTGATTTTGAGCTGCGCTGTTCTTCTTCCGTAAAGGGGCGCTTTATATGCTAAAACATGGTCCTCCATATACGACATAGAAGAGCCGCACAGAATCAAAAGCAATTTTGAGTCATCCTTGTTTTTATCAATTAAAAGCTGAAGTGTGGATGCAAGACTTTTTGAGGCGCGGGCAACATATGGATATTCGTCGATGACAAGCACAATTCTCTTTGTTTTTGCCAATTCAAAAACATACTCTAACGCTGCCTGAAACGAAGGAAATGACGTGTCAACAGGCACTCCGATATTGTATTCCATAATGCACCTTGAAAAGTTTTCAAGATTTTGTTTTTGGTTAGTTTCCACTCCTGTAAAGAAAATGGTATCTTTATCTTTCGTGAACTCATTGATAAGCGCTGTCTTGCCTACACGACGACGACCATAAATAACGGCAAATTCAAACTTATTGGAGTTATAGAGTCTATTTAATGTATTAAGTTCGTTTTCTCTCCCGAAGAACATCCATGCACCTCTCATAATGAAATTAATAATTTGCGATTTACTTAATTATAATATACTTATTTAAAAAGTCAATATGTTCGCAAAAAACATAGAAGCAAAACCAGCGGCGCAAATGCAAGTATATTATGCCGCCTATCGTTCTCCTTCCAGAAAATAAACAACTCGATTCCACGCTCATAAAAGAGTTTATTCGATATACGAAAGATTGGGTTTCATCACACATTTTGCCATAAAATATCGGTCTTGGTCAGCATCGGAAATCGTACAAGGCTTTCTCCGTTCAGGTCTTCCCGATGCATGTCTATCGCAGTAATGCGGCTGTTATCATAAGTTGTGTAGTAATAAATGCCTCTGCTCGCATTATAGCAGGCGGTGTAGATGGTAATCTCATATTTGCCGTCTGCGACCTCACAGCAGCCTCTCTGCTGCTCGACCGAGCCCAGAATATGAAAGAACTGGCTGACGCTTTCCCCCTCTGAAGCACCCGAAATCGAATGAAGCTTTGTAAACGCAACGCGGACAAAGCGCGACATGGAAGATAAATCTCCCGGAAGTCCGAGCGCACCCATTCCCCGGCTGTATTCCGCGAGCGGAATCTTAGGATCGAAAGTGTTTTGGGGGTTCTTTTCCGACAAATTTCTGTAATTGTTCAGGTTGAACATCTGCATGTCAAACGGCGGGTTGTTCGTTAAAACTCCCACCGGGTTGTCATAAATCTTTAATCCGTCCGCCACGGATTCCACCGTGATGGCTTCCTCTTCATCAGCAAGGATCCAGTGAAGCTTCGCCGCCGGAAGCATTTCGTTATATGGTGTTTCTGTTAGATTCAGGGTTTCCAGCTTTTTCCGCGCCTGGGAAACATTCGCGCAGCGGCTGAGTATCCATGTTATGAACTCATACTGCGCCGCCTGTGCTGCTTTTTCAGTGCCGCTTTCTGTGGGTAAAATTTCCTGCCGATAAACCGCGTTTCCGACAAAGTTTAGGCCTGCCATTCCTAAACCTTTTTCGTTGACCGCATCATAATACAGCGGATAATCTGCTGCAACATGCGCCATTCCTATGATCGCATAATGGTTTGCAACATCCCCCATATACCGGAAATGAAACGGATAATTGCGTGGTGTCACTGCAATCTGCTCTCCATAAGAAAATTCATAATCTAACGTTCTTCCAAAATAAAAATCTTTTGTTTTATAAGTTGCTGCTGTACACATAATTTTCTCGCAACGA
>ERZ779737.1536-NODE-1536-length-17548-cov-4.974161_pt1 | contig 17548 bp, 14 predicted proteins | sample MGYA00511889_ERZ779737 | MGnify/ENA primary metagenome ERZ779737 (study PRJEB29588, sample SAMEA2163575) | human gut metagenome | biome: human gut; feature: human-associated habitat; material: faeces | place: Denmark | collected 2008/2010 ...
TGAATAAAAGTCTTGGATTTACGCTAATAGAGCTGTTGGTAGTCGTTTTAATTATTGGTATTTTGGCGGCAGTGGCACTTCCGCAGTATGAAAAAGCGGTGGAAAAAAGCCGGATGACCGCCGCCATTACCATGGCCCGTGCCGTGCGGGATGCGCAGGAAGTATATTATATGGCAAACGGGCAATATACCAACGATATGGAAGCGTTGGATATTCAGTATGAGTGCCCGAAGGGTTTTATTTGTACCATCCGTGCGGAGGAAGAACAAAAAATCATCTTTGACCGTCAGGGTAAAAAATACGGTTTGATTATAGGTTTTCCGCACCGCAAGGTCAAAGCGTTAGCTACTATGTACTGTTACGCGTTAACCAGTAATACCGACGGCGTACGTTTTTGCCGGGGATACGGTTCTCCTATGACGGGATATTCGGACTCTTACATCCGTTACGAAATTAAATAGTTTGCCGGACGATATAATAGGACCGGGCCGCTTTCATCCCAGAAGGCGGCCCGGCCGTTGTTTACACACAAATTTCCGCTTTTAACGTATTAAATAGGCCTGTCCGCCGTCCAGCGCAACGGGAGGCTCGGAGCCGTGTCCGTTTTGCCGTTTTTGCAGGTCTTAGCCGTGTTGTTGCCGTTGTGGTTCCGGCCTTTGCCCGTCTATAAAATCCGTTTTACGCGGGAGAAGCGTTTTATTTGTCTGAGCGGTAGCGAGTTGTAAAACGCGCCGCGTAAAACTGGATTTCAGGAGCACCGGCCGGCAGTCTTTTTGTTCCTTTTTCTGCTGTCAGAAAAAGGAAGCAGAACCTTTTGCTTCTTTTAGAAATAAAAGAAGAAAGATATAAAAGGCTTGTATTGTTTTTTTTTTTTGATAAATTGGGAATATCAACTTAATATAAATAGGGGGATATATCCCGTGCAAAAAAGTCTCGGATTCACGTTAATAGAGCTGTTGGTGGTCGTTTTAATCATCGGTATATTGTCGGCCGTTGCACTGCCGCAATACACCAAAGCGGTGGAAAAATCCCGCGCGTCCCAGGCGTTTACGCTGGCTAAATCCCTGCATGAAGCGCAGGAGGCTTATAAAATGGCCAACGGCTCCTATACCCGGAACTTTGACGATTTGGATATTGCTTTTCCATCCACCGGTGCGGCAGAAAATGTGTGCAGTCTGTCGGCGTCGGATTTTCGTTATACCAAGGATTTTACCGTTGTGTTGGGCACCGCCCCGCACACGGGGGAAGTGATTGTGGTGCGTAAAGGAGGGGAAAATCAGTGTTACGGCATCGGCTATATTAACGGGCAGATGTATTGCTCCGAAGTACAAAGTCCGCCCAACAAGCAGAACTTCTGCGTAAAAGCCTTGGGGGGAAGCTTGGCCTTCTCCACGAGTAATTGGAAACACTACAAATTGCCGTAAATCGTATTGTAACGCCCGGCGCGGTTGGCAGCCCGGGCGCTTTTAGCTTCCAAAATTAGCAGACAAGTAAAACAGTTGCTAATTTTAAAACAATTTGCTACAATTTAAACATCAAGAGGCGGGGGACCGACGTAGCTATGCACGAAAAACGCCTCTTGCCAACGCTTTACCCACTTAGATAAGGGAGAACATATGGCAGAAGAAATTAAAAAACAAACGCTTTCGTTACCGACGGTAGTGCCGGCAGTCGCCATCCGAGACGTGGTGATGTTTCCGGGGATGTCACTTCCGCTTTCGGTGGACCGCGAAAAATCAATTGCGGCGGTGGAGCTCGCGCTGGACACCCCCGGCAAATACATTTTGGCCGTTTCGCAGAAGAACGCGGAGACCGAGGAGCCGAAAGAAGCCGACATTTATCATTTCGGTGTCATCGCGCAGATTACCCAGAATTTAAAAATGCCCGACGGGTCTATGAAGATTTTTCTGCAGGGCCTGGCCCGCGCGCGGGTAACCAAGCTGGAAATGAACGATGTGGCCGGCTCGTGGTTTGCCACGGTGGAATACATTGAGGAAGAGGACGACGATTCCCCGGTGGTGCAGGCTTTAATGCGCAAAGTGTTAGACGAGTTTGACCACTATGCCCGCGTGTCGCACCGGATTGCGGTGGAGGGGGTTTCCTTCCTGCGCCAAATCAACGATGCGTCCAAACTGGCGGACACGGTGGCTTCCAATATGCTCGTCAAGGCCGACCAGCGCCAGGAAATCCTGGAAGCGGTGCATATCAAGGACCGCCTGGAGAAAATTTTAAAACTCATCACGAGCGAAGTGGAAATTTTGGGATTGGAAGAAAAAATCCACTCCAAAGTGCGCGCGCAGATTGAGAAAAACCAGAAAGAGTATTATTTGAACGAGCAGATGAAAGCCATCCAAAAGGAACTCAGCCAGAAGGACGATTTCCAGAAGGAGCTGGACGCGCTGCGCGTAAAAATTAAAAAGAACGGCTTGCCGCCGCACGCCAAAGAAGCGGCCGAAAAAGAATTGGACCGCCTGGCCAAAATGGCTCCGTTTTCGCCGGAGGCCACGGTGTCGCGCACGTATTTGGACTGGCTGGTTAATATGCCGTGGAACAAAACCACCGAAGACGTGCTGGACCTGAAAGAAGCCAAAAAGATTTTGGATGAAGACCACTTTGGCCTGGAAAAACCCAAAGAACGCATTTTGGAATATCTGGCCGTGAGCAAACTGACCAATTCCCTGCGCGGCCCCGTGCTGTGCTTTGCGGGCGCGCCGGGCGTGGGCAAGACGTCTTTGGCTAAATCCATCGCGCGGGCCATCGGGCGCAAATTTGTGCGTATGTCCTTAGGCGGCGTGCGCGACGAGAGCGAAATCCGCGGCCACCGCCGGACGTATATCGGCTCTATGCCGGGGCGCATCATCCAGGGCATCAGCAAAGCCAAAAGCGCGAACCCCGTGTTTTTGCTGGACGAAATTGACAAAATGGGTTCGGACTGGCGCGGAGACCCCGCGGCCGCCCTGCTGGAACTGTTGGACCCGGAGCAGAACAAGGAATTTTCCGACCACTTTTTGGACGTGCCGTTTGACGTCTCCAAAGTGATGTTCATCACTACGGCCAACTCGCTTTCCAATATCCCGAGCACCCTGCGCGACCGTCTGGAAATTATTGATTTTGACGGTTACACGGAATACGAAAAGCACGACATCGTGGACAAATACCTGTTGCCCAAACAGATGAAAATGCACGGGATTGAAGAAGGCCGGCTGGAAGTAACGCGCGACGCCGTCGCCTTATTGATGCGCGACTATGTGCGCGAAGCCGGCGTGCGCAACCTGGACCGCGAAATCGGCTCCCTGTGCCGCAAAGCCTCCAAGATGATTGTGGAAGGCGCGAAAAAAGTGGTTGTTACGCGCGAAAACCTGCACGAATTTTTGGGCGTGCCGAAGTATTCCAACTTCGCCACCGAAGAAAACGGCGTGGGTATCGCCACGGGCCTGGCGTGGACGAGTGTGGGCGGGGAGACGCTGTCCATTGAAGCCACCAAACTGCCGGGCAAAGGCCAGCTGATTCTGACGGGTATGCTGGGCAACGTGATGAAAGAATCCGTGCGCGCCGCGCTGACGTATGCCAGAAGCCGCGGCTATGGCCAGGACATTGATTTTGACAAGACGGACTTCCACGTCCACTTCCCGGAAGGCGCCGTGCCGAAAGACGGTCCGTCCGCCGGCAGCGTCATCACCACCGCGCTGACGAGTCTGCTTACGGGTCTGCCCGTTAAAAAACAGCTTGCCATGACGGGCGAAGTAACCATCACGGGCCGCGTATTGCCCGTGGGCGGGATTAAGGACAAGTTCCTCGCCGCCTACCGCGAAGGGGTCAAGACCATTCTCTATCCGCACACGAACGAGAAAGACGTGTCCGAAATCCCGGAGCGCGTACGCAAGGATTTGACGCTGATTCCGGTCAAGCATATGGACGAAGTGCTCCCGCTGGCTTTAGAAGGCTGGAAAGAATTTGAAGCCAAACTGCACAAACATGCGGGGCATAAAAAATCCGTTTCCGGCAAAACGCGCAAAACGGCGAAACGCGCCGCTAAAAAAGCGGTTGCCGCCAAGGTGACGCGTCCGGCCAAAAAAGCCGCCAAAACGGCGAAGAAGGCCGTTCCCGCCCGCAAGGGCGCGGCCAAAGCGAAAGCCAAAGGCAAAGGCGGAAAGCGCAAATAACGATTGAAAATACGAAAAGCCGGCTCTTTTTACGGGGGCCGGCTTTTTTGCGTTTACCGGGGGTGCGGCTCCTGCGGGCCGAAGGAGCCTGCGGTTGGCCAGACATACGGGGATGACGACTCTAAAGGCTGTGTCATTCCCGAGTGTTGTCGTCGGGAATCTCGCCGTTAATCAAAGACTAGATCCCCGACAGAAACCTTCGGGGATGACGGCATTGTGAGTGCCCCGCACCCTGCGGGCCGCCAAACTTTCGGGTATGACATCCTGGTAAGTTCCCCGCACCCTGCGGGTCGCCCGACGGGGGAAACTATCTTGCTAACCATTTAAGAGTAAATTTGCTACAATAATGCTGATCTATATACTCTTGGCGGAGGATAGAATGAAAGGCATTATTTTGGCCGGGGGTACGGGCAGCCGCCTGTATCCGGCGACGTTTGGCCTGTCCAAACAACTCATCCCGGTTTACGACAAACCGATGGTGTTTTATCCCATGTCCGTGCTGATGCTGGCCGGCATACGGGATATTCTGATTATCTCCACCCCTGCGGACCTGCCGTTATACAAAAAACTCTTTGGCGACGGCTCCGCCTACGGCATCCATCTTTCTTACATTGAACAGCCCAAGCCCGAAGGCCTGGCCCAGGCGTTTATTCTGGGCGAGCGGTTCATCGGCGCGGACAGCGTATGCCTGATTCTGGGCGACAACATCTTCTACGGACGCGACCTTAAAAAGCTGGTGGCAGAAGCCGCCGCCCAAAAATCCGGCGCGACGGTGTTTGCCTATCACGTGAAGAATCCGTCGGCTTACGGCATTGTAGAGCTGGACGCCGCCAAGAAACCCGTCTCGCTGGAAGAAAAACCCGTTCATCCCAAATCCAACTGGGCCGTAACCGGCCTTTATTTCTACGACAACCGCGTGGTAAACATCGCCAAGCAGTTAAAACCGTCCGCGCGCGGCGAGCTGGAAATTACCGCCGTAAACGACTGGTACCTCAAACACGGGGAACTCTCCGTGCAGCTGATGGGCCGCGGCATGGCCTGGCTGGACACGGGGACACATTCCGACCTGATTAAAGCATCTATGTTTATTGAAGCGCTGGAAAGCCGGCAGGGCCTTAAAATCGCCTGTCTGGAGGCTATTGCGTTTAAAAACGGCTGGCTGACGCCGGCGCAGCTCACCGAACGCGCCAATATGATGAAAAATACCGAGTACGGGCAGTATCTGTCCGATATTCCGGAGGATATGAAAAATGGATTTTTCTAAAACGCCGATTGAAGGCCTGCTGGTTTTAACTCCCCAGATATTTACCGACAACCGGGGCTATTTCTGCGAATCCTACAACCGCCGCACGCTGGCGGAGGCGGGGATAACCGCCGAGTTCGTACAGGACAACGAGTCTTTCTCCGCCCAAAACACCCTGCGGGGGCTGCACTTTCAAAAACCGCCGTTTGCGCAGGCCAAGCTGGTGCGCGTATTGGAAGGAACGGTGTGGGACGTGGCCGTAGATTTGCGCCGCGCCAGCCCGACCTTCGGGCAGTGGTTCGGCGTGGAGCTCTCCGGCGAGAATAAAAAACAGTTTTTTATTCCGCGCGGATTTGCGCACGGCTTTTCCGTGCTTTCACCCACGGCCAAATTCGCCTATAAGTGCGACAACTATTATAACAAAGCCTCCGAAGGCGCCGTGCGCTTTGACGACCCGGAACTGGCCGTAGATTGGAAAATAGACCTTTCCAAAGCCGTGCTTTCGGAAAAAGATTTACAAAATCCCGTCTTTGGGGCCTATAAAAAAGCTCCGGTATTCTAGGCTGGGCAAGGAGTGGAAGAATGTCTGAAGAAACTATTTTAGTAACGGGGGGAGCCGGATTTATCGGTTCCAATTTCATCCCGTATTTCCTGGAAGCTTTCCCGCAGTACCGCGTGATTAACCTGGATAAACTGACCTATGCCGGGAATTTGGACAATTTAACTGAATGTGCCGCCCATCCGCGCTATACCTTCGTACAGGGGGATATCTGCCACGCGGAACTGGTAAACAAACTGTTTGCCGAGAATGATATCCGGGGCGTATTTCACTTTGCGGCGGAATCGCACGTGGATAATTCCATCTCCGGCCCGCTGCCGTTCATCAAAACCAACATTGAAGGCACTTTTACGCTTTTGGAAGCCGCCCGCAAACATTGGATGAGCGCGCCCGGGCAGGTAAAACCCGGCTACGAGAACGCCCGCTTCCACCATATTTCTACCGACGAAGTCTACGGCACGCTGGGCGAAACCGGGCTGTTTACCGAAACCACGCCCTACGCGCCCAACTCGCCTTATTCGGCCAGCAAAGCATCCAGCGATTTACTCGTGCGCGCCTATTATCACACTTACGGGATGAACGTAACCACGTCCAACTGTTCCAACAATTACGGACCTAAACAGCACGGCGAAAAACTCATCCCCACCATCATCCGCAAAGCGCTGGCCGGACAAGCCATTCCGATTTACGGAGACGGCAAAAACGTGCGCGACTGGCTGTACGTGCTGGACCACTGCAAGGGTATTGCCCTCGTCTGGCAGAAAGGGCGCGCGGGGGAAACGTACAACATCGGCGGACGCAACGAGCGCAACAACCTGCAGATTGTGGACGCCATCTGCGCTATTTTGGACGAATTAAAACCCGCGGCGGACGGACAACCGTACAAGCACCTGGTAACCTTTGTAAAAGACCGCGCCGGGCACGACCGCCGCTACGCCATTGACGCGACCAAACTGGAAACGGAGCTTGGCTGGAAAGCGGACGAAAATTTTGAAACCGGCATCCGCAAAACCGTAGCGTGGTATTTAAATTACGTCTAACTGTTGAATTCTATTATTATGAACGTAAAAGAACAAATTCAAACGCTTAGAGCACGGTATATATCTCGTACAATGCTGCAAAATTTCGTCAACCGCCAACAGGATTATACCCATCTCCCGGAGCAGAGCATACAAACAATTATATGCGGCGCTTCTAAAGCCCGTTATGATGTATATCCGAATACATTGGAAATGTTTACTTTTAACGCAGGAGAAGTATCCGCCGATCTGTATACAACTTTTTTTCTTGTAAAATCCTTATTATATCGGTGCCCAAATGTGCAAAATATAATTTTATTTTATTCATTTTATAACATAGGGTACGACCTGAGTAAAAGCAATTTTAAAGCGCTTTGCCCGTTATTTTCCTCCTATTTAAATGTTCCTCTGCCGCCGATTTCTAAAACTTTAAAATGGGGTGTTTATTTAAAAATCCTTCGTTCAAATGTAAAACCCAACCGCCAAGCATCTCCTACAGGGGACGATTTCCCCGGCATATTTACTAAACAGGACATTGATGCACTTGCCCACAAACACTACAAACAGGCAACTAAATATGGACAAAATCAGTGGAGTTGGTTTATCAAACTTCACGAATTATGTGCCCTATTACAGAAACGCCTAATTGTGGTGTTTCCGCCGGAAAGGACGGATTATCGCCAAAGCCTGAGTAAATTACAGAACAAAGAAAATATATATGCACCATTCCACACGCTAAAGCAGCTTGTTATTGATACAAGAGAATGGATGGAAGATAACTATTTTGGGGATGAATCCCATTTATCCAGAGAAGGAGCTAAAATCTATACCGATAAACTCAATAAGGCTTTAAAGCCCTATATTACTAAACCATGAAAATTATAGTTTCCGGAGCCAACGGATATATTGGCAGCCATGTTGTCAAAGCATTGCTTGACGCGGGAGCGTCTTGCACCGCCGTGGATTTTTCCAACGCCTATATTGACCCGCGAGCCAAATTCCTGCCATTAAACGTGCTGGAAAGCGGTGCGGATATTTATGTCAAACTAGGAGGGCCTGACGTATTTTTGCATCTGGCCTGGAAAGACGGGTTTGCCCACAATTCACCCGCTCATATGGAAATGCTCTCCGCACACGCCAGGCTGGTACACCACCTTCTGGAAGGGGGACTGAAACACTTGGCGGTGATGGGGACTATGCACGAAGTGGGATACTATGAAGGCGCCATTGATGACAACACTCCCTGCACGCCGATTTCTCAGTACGGCATAGCCAAAAACGCTCTGCGGGAATCCTCCCGGCTGCTGGCACACCAACACGGCGCTACATGGCAATGGCTGCGTGCCTTTTATATCTATGGAGATGATGCCAACGCTCACTCTATTTTTGGCAAGCTTTTACAAGCAGCCCGGGAGGGAAAAACTGCTTTCCCATTTACCTCCGGCAAAAATAAATACGACTTTATCCCCGTTACTGAACTGGCCCGGCAAATTGCCGCATGCATTATGCAGGACAAAATAACCGGCATCGTCAACTGCTGCAGCGGCAGGCCGGTCAGCCTGGGGGAACAGGTGGAAGAGTTTATCAGAGAAAACAACTTAAATATCCGGCTGGAATACGGAGCGTACCCGGACCGGGCGTATGACTCTCCGGCCGTGTGGGGCGACAGCACTAAAATCCAACGTATTATGGCACAAAAGTAAGTATGCGGAGCATTGAATGAAAAAAACATTGAAAAAAATAGGACAATGGTTTTATCACCGCAAATACAAAGGGAATATGTGCACCACACGCATTTTATTTTTCCGCACCTCATGCGACTTAACCCACTGCAGGGGCAAGCGGGGTCCGCAGGTAAAGTTAAATCGTCCAAATATCAAAAAGCTGGGCAGAAACACATATACCGCTCACGGATTAACTATTTATGCGGAAAACACCAGTATCGGCAGTTTTTGTTCTATTGGCCCAGGCGTAACAATAGGTCATGGTAAACATCCGCTTACCTATCTTTCTACGTCGCCCTACTTTTACTTTGATGCACTGGGCTTTAAAACCGGCGCAACTCCCAGTCATAATGAGTTTTGGGAAGCGGAACCCGTCCACATTGGTAATGACGTCTGGATTGGCGACGGTGCATTTATTAAAAACGGCCTGCACATCGGTGACGGGGCTGTTATCGGAGCACGCAGTGTGGTAACCAAAGACGTGCCGCCCTACGCCGTTGTTGCGGGTACGCCCGCGCGCATTCTGCGTTACCGCTTTGATGAACATATTCGGGCAGAACTTCTACAACTAAAATGGTGGGACTTAGAAGACGACGTCATCTGCCAAATCCCGTATGATAATATAGAGAGCGCGCTCGCATTCCTGCGGAACGTCCGTTCCCGGGCCACATAAGCCCATTGCCGATTTTCTCTCTGGCAACCCCAACGGTATATGTGAGAATAATTTGTAAGGAGAAACTTGATTAGTGAAAAGACTCGGTATCTATTTCTTTTATGATAAAGACGGCGTAGTGGATGATTATGTTCCCTATTATCTTAAACATCTAAAACCACTCTGCCAGGAGCTCTGCGTCGTCGCCAATAAACCGTTGACGGAACAGGGAGCAAGCGTCCTGCACGCCGTATGCGATAAATTAATTGTGCGCGATAACATCGGCTTTGACTCCGGCGCCTATAAGGAGGCTCTGGAAACCTACGGCTATGACGCACTTCACGCATACGACGAGCTTATTTTATGTAATTTTACCTGCTACGGGCCGGTATATCCTTTTCAGGAAATGTTTGACAAAATGGCCCTGTCAGAGGCGGACTTTTGGGGACATTGCAGATACCCCTTTGTACCCAACAAACGTCTCTGTGCGAAACAAAAAACCAATTACATTCCGGAGCATATTATGTCGTACTTTATGGTAATACGCCATAATATGCTGGTTTCACCCGCGTTTAAAGCCTATTGGCAAACATTGGAAACGGCCACCTCATACGCAGAGGCCATCGTAGTCAATGAATTACGTTTTACTGCTTATTTTGAAAAATACGGATTTAAGTCAGATACTTTTATTACCCAAAATCTCTCGTCCACATTAAAAGAAAATGCAGATGTATTTTTACCGCTGGAGTGTTTACAGGAACATAGCCCGCTGGTCAAACGCAGAGCCTTTTTAAGCGATTATGCGCTGTATTTGCATAACGGGCGGGGCACCGAACCCCGTCACGCGTTAGAATATATAAAAAATCATACTAATTACGATGAAAATTTAATTTGGGATAATCTGCTGCGTACGCAGCCAGGCTCCGTACTGAAACGCAATTTGCATTTAAATTATTTCCTTTCGGAAACAGACACCCAGGCCAAGCCCTGCACGCGGCAGCCTTCCCGCGTGGCCATGCTTTGTTATATTTATTATGCAGACATGGTAGAGTACTGCCAGAAATATGCCGCTAATTTGCCGCCAGATGCCGATATTTACGTCGTAATCGTGGATGAAGAATTAAAGAGGGAAGTACAGCACAAATTTTCCGCTCTTCCCAATAAGCTGGAAATACGCTTAAAGCCTAACCGCGGCCAGCTGGCGTCCACTGTACTGATTGCAGGACGCGATATTTTCGCGCGATATGATTATATATGCGTTACCCAGGCTAAAAAAACTTCGCAGCTGCCCGACAGTACCGCCGGGAAATGTTTTTGCGACCACTGCTGGGAAAATGTGCTCAAATCGCCTGAATATGTATTAAATGTCCTAAAAACATTTGATGATAACCCCCGCATGGGCTATGCGTGCGCCATGCCGCCGCATTGGGGAGTATTTTCACAGTTAATCGGAAAAGAAAATACACTCAACCGTGAAAATATGCTACATATCCTGCGCGATATATATCATATTTCCGTTCCCTGGGACGATGAACCGGTGGCTTCTTACGGCGAGTGTTACTGGGTGCGAGGCAAGGCCTACAAGACACTGCTATCCCATACCTGGCATTATGACGACTTTCCTGCCGAACCGGCCCCCAAAGACGGAAGCGTTTTAAACGCCTTGGAGCGTTTGAATCCCATGTTCGTGCAATATGACGGATATTACGCAGCATGGATTGCTCCGTTGTCATTAACTTCTGTATATTTAGACAACTTTTATTTTTATTTTCGTACTTTTATGCTGACGGATGCGGCTCCATTGCTCCTGCCTGAGTATTCTGAAACAACTGTAAAAGATGCAAAACAGCTTTTTAGATTGAAATTGCGGCTATGTAAATATAAAATAGCCAATATACTGACCGGGAAAAGAACAGAAAAATTTACAGCCCGGTGTTTTGAACTCAAACAAAGAATCTCCGCCGCAAAAAACTATCTTGAAATAATACGCTGGAGAAAACAATGAAACATATTTGTGTTACGGGAGCCAACGGTTACATTGCGCGCCATGTAATTCCTTTGCTCCAGCAAACCCGACAATGGCATATCACCGCTATTGATTTGACAGACAAGGGCGTATTTCCCCCTGAGATACCATTTTATGCCTGTAATATTCTCAACCCGGCACAAACTAATCAGCTATACACAAAAATAGACAGACCGGATGTTTGCCTGCACCTGGCCTGGCAGGACGGGTTTACGCATAATGCATTGAGTCACATAGACAATCTGCCCGCACATTTCCATTTTTTGCAAAGTTTAGTTGAGCACGGATGCAAGCAGCTGATGGTGGCAGGCTCCTTCCGCGAATACGGCCCGTGTAACGGCCGGGTAAGTGAAGACCACCCCTTAATTGCGGACAATTATTACTCCTGGGCTAAAATCTCACTAAAACACCTGCTTGAATTGTATTTAAAAGATAAACCGGTTACCTTGCAGTGGCTCCGCTTTTTTACGCCATACGGAGACGACGAACATAACAATTCCATTCTAAGCAAAATTATCCGTTGGGAAGCGGAAGGTAAAACTTCTTTTCCGTTTACCGAAGGAACCGAGCAGTACGATTATATCCACGTAGACGAACTGGCGCGGCAAATTTGTGCGGTCGCTGCACAAACGGACATTTCCGGAGCCATTAACTGCTGTTCAGGGAAACCTTCTTATTTAAAAGACAAAGTGGAAGAACTCATCCGTTCTCGCGGCTTTACGATTCGCCCCTCATACGGCGTATTTAAAGCAAGAGAATACGACTCACCCGTTATCTACGGAGATGACACCAAAATCCGACAAATTCTTAAAAAATATAAAAAATAATTCTGCACTCTTTTACTCCATATGACACAGACCATAAGAAACAATAATACATTACTTCGCCAAAACCGTTTGGGCATCTATTTGTTTTACGATAAAGACGGCATCGCAGATGATTATATTCCGTACTTCTTGCAGCGTTTTAAACCCTTTTTAAAGGAACTGTGTATAGTCGTCAACGGTAAGCTGACCGAAGCGTCCAGGCAGAAGCTGGCTCCGCTGGCCGACCGGCTGCTTGTGCGTGAAAATAAAGGTTTTGACGCCTGGGCCTATAAATATGCCCTGGAGTATTACGGGTGGGACAAGCTGACAGAATACGACGAAGTGATTTTATGCAATTATACGTTTTTCGGTCCGTTTTACCCGCTTGAAAAACTATTTACGGATATGGACAAAAAAGAATGCGACTGGTGGAGTCTGTACAAATGGTACGAACCCCTCCCCGTCAAACACCAACATATGCCGTCTTTTTGGATAGCATACCGCAAATCACTCGTTGGCAGTAAAGATTTCCGGAAGTACTGGGAAACCCTGCACGAAATTAATTCTTATGCGGACAGCACCATTTACCACGAACAGCGTCAAACACCCTACTACGACCAAAAAGGCTACCGGGCCGCTACTTGGATAGACCATCATAAATATAAAACAGTTTGGGAAGAACACTGGCCACTGTCATACGCGGATAAAACCGTCATTGAGGATAAATGCCCTTTTATCAAAAGAAGGTGTTTCTTTATTCAAGACGGCAAAATGCCGCTTGCCCAGGTGGTGCAGCATATTATCCCCTATCTTCGCACACACACCAATTACGACCTCGGCCTGATACAACAGAATCTGACCCGTACACAAAATACACTATCCCTGAAGCGTACATCCGGCGCCGGTTTTTGGCTTCGCGCTGCACGTTATTTTATCTGCGCATACTGCTTTCCAATCTGCGTACGCAGAAGAAAGTACCGAATGAAATTAGCCGCATGGCTGTTAGACGATAAAAAATTTAATAACCTGCTGGCGGGTAGATCCGACGGAGGAAAAATGACTTTACTAATGCTTAAACTCCGGCTGGAACTGCTGCGCCTGGTAAAACCAGTACTGGGTAAAATATTCTTCCACACCCGTAAACGAACGCTTGAACGCGCCCTGCTGCGCGAACGCACACGCCCGGCCCAAAACGTGAATTTACAACAGTTTTATGCATCTTACACCCCTTCTAAAGCCATCGTTCGCCCGATTGATATTCTCATTCCTGTTTATAATGGGTATGATGTCATCGGTCCGTGTCTGGAAAGCCTGCTTAACAACACCGATTTACCGTTCCACATCTACCTGGCGGACGACGCCAGCCCGGATGAAAAAATCTGGCCGCTCCTGCGCGCTTACCAAACCAGGCACCCGGATGCAATTACTGTAGTCCAAAACCCGGAAAACTTGGGCATTATCCATACGTTAAACCGCCTCATCGCCCTGACTAAAAATGATTTTTTGGTGTTAAACACCGATACCGAGCTGCCGCCCGGCTGGGCAAGCCGCCTGTTTAAACCTATTTTTGAAAATCCACACCTGGCCGCGGCCGGCCCGTGGAGCAATGCGGCCGATAAGCAAAGCGTCTACTTCCGCCATGAGGAACGCCCTCTGCCTATCCCGCTGAAACTGGCGGACCGGCAGGCCGCTTCTTTCGCGCCTGTGCAAATTACGCACATTCCCACCCTGGTATCGTTTTGTATGGCGATCAGCCGCCGCGCCGCCCAGCAACTGGGCGGGCTGGACCCGGTTTACGGGAAAGGATATTATGACGAAACAGACTGGCTGTTCCGCGCCAAACGCGCCGGATACGGCTTCTGCTTGGTTCCCAATGTATTTGTATATCACAAAGGCACGGCCAGTTTTCCGTCCAAGCAGAAAAAAGAACTGATGCGGCGCAACGGCAAATTATTTGAAAAACGTTTCCCGGGAGTAAAAAAAACAATGCGACGCGCCCAGTACAATCCGGCTTTTATGGCTCTTCACTTTTTAATGCTGGCCAAATGCCTGCGCGCACAATACCCGGCGCTTATACCCGCGCCCGCCGCCAAACGCCCGGGCGAAACCGCATTTTTCTGGCGTAAAGACAGAGACGCCTACCTCTACGAGTTATATGAAAAAGAGGAATACGAAGCATTGTATTCCTCTGTTACTCCTGATGAAATGGAACGCCTTACCCGACCAGTTTAAACCACGGGTCCAGCACGGGCATTAAGATATTGCGGATTTTGCGCACCCGGCGGGGGAAACCCAAATCGTTCTTTTCCACCGCTTTTTTGAGTCCGCGCGCTTTCCAGCGGAAAATCCAGTTCCGGTTTTTAAAAAGCGTTACATCCAGCGCCGCCATATCGGCGCGCACCCGGTCATACGCTTTTTGCACCGTCTCCCGGGGCACGTTTCCAAGCCGTCCGGCAAAAAGATGTTCGTCGCCAATCAGCAGCACCAGCTTGTTAAACCAGAATGTTTCCTTTACTTCTTCCAATACGCCGTATTTCTTTAAATTATTCTCCAGCACGCCAAAGTTTTCAATGCCGTCAAGCACCATCTTTTCGCCCCGGCCGGAAATATTGCCCGTACGGCCTATGCGGTAATAAAACAGATACGCTCCGTCCAGCATTTTCACGCGGCGGCACCGCGCCAGGCAGGAAACGCAAAACGGCACGTCCTCCGCGGCGCCCGGCGGAAAACGCAGGCCCGCGTTTTCAATAATATCGCGGCGGATGAGTTTGCCCCACACGAACGGAAGGGAGAAGGCAAACTTGGCAAATTCCTCCGGCCCGTCGCCCGCGGAAGCGTCCAAATCGTGCTTGCAGGGCAGTTCCAGCGCGCGGGAGCGGGGAGTAAAAACGCCCGTTTTATCCTGATAGGTGTAAAAGTCGCAGGCGGCAATATCCAGCCGTTCCGTTTCGGCGGCGTTATAGAGGATTTCACAGGCGCGGGTGTCTAAAAAATCGTCCGAATCCAAAAACAAAATGTATTTGCCGCGCGCTTCATCCAGCCCTTTGTTGCGCCCGATGCCCGGCCCCTCGTTGGGCACGGTAAACACTTTCACGCGCGGGTCTTTGGCGGCAAAGTTTTGCAGCACGGCGGCGGAACCGTCGGTGGAAGAGCTGTCCACGCAAATCACCTCAATATCCGTAAAAGTCTGCGCCAGCGCGCTTGTGAGGCATTTGGCCAGGTACGCTTCGGTATTGTACACGGGGATAATCAGGCTGATTTGCGGCATATTGAAAAACACTCCTGTTTTGGATATATCACATCATAGCATTTCTGACGGGCGGAAAGAACCCCGTTTATGGGCCCAAAACAACCGTATTTCTGGGTCTTTTGGCCTATGGAGCCGGAAAGCGTTTTCGTTTATAATAAAAGTAAGGAGCGTTCCGCCAAACGGACCCGCGCACTATGATATATACGCGTTTTATGCTCAAGCCGCTCATCTGCGCCATTTTGCTCGTCTGCCCGTTCTTACAAGTGCAGGCGCAGCTCGTATCCCCCTGGTTCAGAGGGAGCTCCGCCGCGTGGCAGGCGCTCTTAAAAAATACCGCATTCCCGCCCCTCAGCGCCAAACTGGCCCAGCCGCTAAACTCGGCGGCCACCGGGTTCGCCGTCAAAACAACGGCTTCCAACTGGGTGCTGCACCGCATCAGCCACTCCGGCGCATTCTGCCGGATGGAAAAAGAAATCTTAACCGCTCCGTTCAAATCCGAAAAAACCCTGTTGGGCAAACTGGCCTATTTCCACGACCGGGACGCGCGCCTGTTTGCCCTGCTGCCCGCCAACAAATCCGCCGACGCCAAAGCTTTCTGGCGCCATCAGGATTTGCTGGAAAACACGCTGGCCGAAGTGGAAAGCCATTTTGCGCCCGTCCTGCCGGAACGGTTCGCCTCGGCCACGTTCCCTGAGGAAGAGGTCAAACGCCTGCTGGACGACCCGGTCCAGCCGCCGGCTTACGCGCTTTACGCCAAAGAAATGGAAGCTTTTGCCGCCCTGCCCACGCTGGAAGCCCAGCGCGCCTGGGCCCGGAGCGCGTTGGAATACACGTGGAAAAGCCTTCACTCCCTGCTGATAAAAAACCCGTCGGACATTAAACCGGTGGAATTTGAACAGTATTACCGCCAGAAACTGCGGCTGGGGTATTTTAAAACGCTTAACGAAGTGCTGGCGAAATCCACCGCCAAACGCAATACGCTTATCATCCGCCGCAAACGCAAGCTTAACGCCAATCTTCCCGGCGCAGGCCAGCCGATGACGGACGCCCAGCGGCTGGGACTGCTGCAATTTACGCTGGACAAAATGGAAGACTCCGCACAGACGCTGTTCCCCGAAGAGAATCTGGCCGCCCGCTACCTGGAAACCAAAGCACTGCTTCAACAAATGAGCAAGGTTTACGAACCTTATGCCGTAGCCGAAGCCTTAGGAGCGCCGTACGAATGGACCATCCGGCACGGGAGCGCCTGGCCGGACCTGCTGGGCCAAGAAAAAGCCGCATACCTGCGGGCCCTGAAAGGACAGGCTATCTTTACAGACCTGCCGCCGCTGGTCGCTCGGCTGGACGAACAGATGGCGGCCCTGCGCCGCCAAACGCCGGCGGATGCGGATTTCTACGCCCGCTATTACCGCCTCTGGGCCGAGAAAAACGTATATAACACCATACTGGCCCGGGAACGGTTTTTCCGCGCTTTTAACCCCAAATGAATTTATCCCTGCTGCGCCGTCTGCGGCGCCTATTAAACATCCTCCCGCCGCAGGACATTCAGAACTCCATGGAAAAGCAGATGAAAGCCGAACGCGACCGCCGGCAGGCCATCCTGCAGGCCGAGGGCACGAAGCGCAGCCAGATCCTCGTCGCCGAGGGCGAAAAGGAGGCTGCGATTTTGAAGGCAGACGCGGAAAAGCAGGCCGCGATCCTCAAGGCAGAAGCCGAAAAGCAGGCGGCAATTCTCAAGGCTGACGGCGAAGCGCAGGCCATCATGGCCGTGCAGAAGGCCATGGCCGATTCTCTGGCGCTGCTGAACGAAAAGGCCCCGAACGATCAGGTCATCAAGCTCAAGGCGCTCGAGGCCATGCAGAAGATCGCCGACGGCAAGGCAACCAAGATCATCATCCCCTCCGAGCTGCAGGGCTTCGCGGGCCTGGCCTCCGGCATTGCCGAGACGGTAAAGGAGACGAAGTAATATGGCGAAGCAGGACGAGCGCTTTATCAAGGTGCTGAACGAGGGCAGTACCTGGACCACGAACCGTGAGATTTGGGTCGACAAAACGACCGGCGTCAACTATCTCTGGATCGCCTCCGGCAACGGCGGCGGCCTGACTC
>ERZ779737.1539-NODE-1539-length-17503-cov-3.303244_pt1 | contig 17503 bp, 18 predicted proteins | sample MGYA00511889_ERZ779737 | MGnify/ENA primary metagenome ERZ779737 (study PRJEB29588, sample SAMEA2163575) | human gut metagenome | biome: human gut; feature: human-associated habitat; material: faeces | place: Denmark | collected 2008/2010 ...
GGTGAGATGCCGATTTTATGGCATATTATGAAGATTTATTCCCACTACGGATTTAATGAATTCGTCGTTTTGTGCGGATATAAGCACGAAGTGATTAAAGAATATTTTTTGAATTATTACTCGAACACTTCCGATGTAACCGTCGATTTAAGCAATAACGCCGTTGAAATACATAAAACGTATTGCGAACCGTGGAAAGTGACTATGGCATACACGGGACGCAACACGATGACCGGCGGCCGCATCAAAAAAGCGCAGGAATATTTTAAAGGAGAACCGTTTATGCTGACTTACGGCGACGGCGTGGCGGACATTGATATCAACGCGTTGATCGAATGTCATAAAAAATCGGGAAAGATTGCGACTTTGACCGCTGTTCAGCCTTCCGGACGTTTCGGCGCGCTGGACATTCAATCTGACGGCACAATCACGCAGTTTCAGGAAAAACCGCAGGGGGACGGATCTTGGATCAACGGCGGCTTTATGGTGCTTCAACCCGAAGTGTTCGACTATATCCCCGATGACGACACAATGCCGTTCGAACAGACTCCTTTGAAAAATTTAGCAAAAGACAGGCAATTGAATGCTTACTATCACAAAGGGTTCTGGCGTCCGATGGATATGTTGAAAGACAAACAGGATTTGAACGAAATGTGGGCGAAAAATGAAGCTCCTTGGAAAATTTGGGAGAAATGATTTGGCTGAAATATTAGTAACAGGGCACAGCGGTTTTATCGGTCGACAAGTAACCGAGCGGTTATTAAAGCTCGGATATGGCGTTTGCGGTGTTTCCGATAAAAACTTTTTGCCTGAACAAGACGGGCTGAGACAGGTTAAAGTTGATTTTCTTTCTGAAAAAGAACGAAATGATTTCTTCGAACAGAATCATTTTGAACGGATGATTCATCTTGCGTGGTATGTCGGACCGAAATGCCATTGTTCAAATATCAATCTTCAATGGCTTACTGCGTCATTGGATATGTTACGTTTGTTTGCAGAGGCGGGCGGAAAAGTTTTCCAATGCAACGGAACGGTATCTGAATACGATTTTTCATACGGTTACTTAAAAGAAACAACGCCATTGGAAAATTCTTCATTGCACGGCGTATGTAAAAAAGCTTTTTTCCAAGCGGCGCAATCTTATTGTGAACAGAACGAACTCATGTTCAAATGGGCGCGGGTATTTAATTTATACGGCCCGAACGAAAAACCGTCGCGCTTGATGCCGTCCGTTCTTCATTCAATGTTGGCGGGCGAAGACGTCAAAGTCAGCGACTGTATGAAAATTCAGGATTATTCGCACGTTTTCGACACGGCGGCGGCAATCGTTTCGTTTTTTGAAAGCGATGTTACGGGCGCCGTCAATATTTGTTCGGGCATTCCCGTCCGTCTGAGGACGATCGTTGAAAAAATGCGGGAACTGACGGGCTTCAAAGGGAAAGTCCTGTACGGAGCGATACCGGCGAATTTTGAAGAACCTTTTGTTGTCGGCGACAACACGCGCCTGACAAAAGAGGTCGGGTACAAACATCAATATGATCTGGAAACGGGTCTGAAACAAATCATCACTTGGGAAAAAGAGCATGTATAATAGCATCTACAACGGCAAAACGGTATTAGTAACGGGACACACGGGCTTTAAAGGGTCATGGCTGTCGATCTGGCTGACGATGATGGGGGCGAAGGTCGTCGGATATTCTTTGGATCCGTATTCGGAAAAAGGCAATTACGGCGCATCGCACTTAAAGGACCGCTTGTACGCCGATTTGCGCGGAGACACGCGGGATTTGGCAACGCTTGACGCGGCGGTGAAAAAGTATCGGCCGGAAATCGTTTTCCACTTGGCGGCGCAAGCGTTGGTACGCACGTCTTACGAACAGCCGAAGTATACGTTTGAAACGAACATTATGGGGTCGCTGAACGTAATGGAAGCGATGCGGGCGAACGACTGTCTGAAAACGGCGGTAATGATCACTTCCGACAAGTGCTATGAAAATGTGGAGCAGATGTGGGGGTATAAGGAAACCGACCGTATGGGCGGTGAAGACCCGTATTCGGCATCGAAAGGGTGTACGGAGTTGATGTTGCACGCGTACAGGCAAAGTTACTTCAATCCGGCGAAGTACGCGCAGCACGGCAAAGCGGTAGCGACGGTTCGGGCGGGCAACGTTATCGGCGGCGGAGACTGGTCGGACAACCGTCTGATTCCGGATTGTATTCGTTTTATTGAAGCCGGAAAGCCAATCGAGATTCGCAACCCGATCGCGACAAGACCGTGGGAACACGTTTTGGAACCGCTTTCCGGTTATCTGAAAGTCGGTCAAAAGCTGATGGAAGATCCGGTCAAATATGCGACTTCGTTCAACTTCGGCCCGCACATTTCCGCGAACAAGCCGGTTCTGGAAATCGTCCGCCGTCTGGTCGAATACTACGGCAAAGGGCAAGTTGTGGACGCTTCCGATCCGAACGCCGTGCATGAAAACACGCTGTTGAATCTGGACGTGACGAAAGCGTATGTGATGCTGGGGTGGGAAGCGAAATGGAGCTTGCAGGAAATGATAGAAAAGACGGTCGATTGGTACAAAGCGGCTTTGACAACGCCGGATATGTACGATTTCTGCGTGGCGCAAATTCAGGAACACGGAGAGCACATTGCCAAATAAAACCATCATATTGGGGGCTGGGATCGCCGGTCTTTCCGCCGCTTATCATTTACGCCTGAAAGGGGAAAATCCGGTCGTGTTCGAACGTGATCCGGACTGGGGCGGTTTGTGCGGCAATTTCACGATTGACGGGTTCCGTTTCGACCGCTTTGTGCATTTTTCATTTGCACCTGATGAAAATGATAAAAAATTATTCGCTAATGATACCAGAATGATTGAGCATGTTCCCTTCCCCTGCAATTATTATCACGGGCATTGGCTGCGTCATCCGGCTCAAAACAATTTGGCTCCACTGCCGATTGATGAAAAAGTCGCTGTTATTTCGGATTTTATAAATCGACCGCAGAAGCCGGTTTCTGAAATATCCGATTATGCCGAATGGCTGCGCGTGCAGTACGGAAATTATTTCGCCGAACATTTTCCGTTTGCCTATACGCGCAAATACTGGGGCGTTGAAGCGGCAAAGCTGGAAACAAAATGGGTCGGCGTTCGAATGTATACACCCGATATAAAGCAAGTGTTAACAGGGTCTTATGAAACGCAGGACGAATGTTTCTACTTTGCGAAGAAAATGCTGTATCCGAAAAAAGGCGGATTCAGAAGCATTTTGAAGACAGTCAGAGCGGGAACGGATATTCGTTTGAACAAAAAAGTCGAAAAAATCGATCCGGCGGCGAAAACGGTGTTTTTTGCGGACGGAACGGCGGAAAAATACGACCGTTTGATTTCGACTTTGCCTTTGCCAGAAATGGTCGGGATTGTTTCGGGGTGTCCTGATTTTGTGAAACAAGCGGCGCAAAGACTGCATTGGACACGCGGTTATCAGGTGTCATTAGGCTTCAACCGCCCCGATGTTGCCAAGTATTTGTGGTTTTACATTTATGACGAAGACGTACCGCCCGCGCGCGTGTATTCGCCGAATTTGAAATCGCCCGACAATGTTCCGGCGGGGTGTTCGTCGTTGCAGGCGGAAGTGTTTTTTGACAATTTTGCTAAAATACCGTCGGCGGAGGAAGTTTTGGAAAAGACGGTTTCGAAACTGATCGCGATGGGAGTGTTTAAAGCGGAAGACATCGTTGTAAAAAACATCCGTTTTGAATCGTATGCAAATGTCACTTTTGTTCCGGATATTTATGAAAACCGGAAAATCGTTCGTGACTGGTTGGAACGGTCAGGTATTGAATCGATTGGCCGTTTCGGCAAATGGGATTACGAATGGACGCATCAGGCGTTTGCGGACGGAAAGGAAGTGTGATGAAGAAAGTTTTTATCACCGGCGGAACGGGATTGATCGGAACACAGACGATACCTTGTTTGAAACAGGCGGGATTTGACGTTTATGCGTTGACGATCGGGAATGAACAGGACGGGAACGGCGTAAAATACATCAAAGCGAATTTATTTGATAAAAATCAGATTGATGCGGTTTTATCGGAAATAAAGCCCGAGTATCTGTTGCATTACGCATGGCTTAGCACGGGACTGTTCAACGACAACAGCAATTTCGATTTTCTGACATCGTCGATTGATTTGTTGAAATCTTTTGTCAAGTACGGCGGGAAAAGGGTCGTCATGGCGGGAACGTATGCCGAATACGGCTATCATAACGAAACGCTGAAGGAAACGATGCCGGCGGAACCGATCAACATTTACAGCAAATGCAAAGATTACGTTCATCAAATCGCCGAAACGTATTGCAAAAACAATGATGTGTCGTTCGGGTGGGGGCGTATATTTTCGGCGTTCGGAAAAGAAAGCGATCCGCGGCGATTAACGGCGGATGTCGTCAACCATCTGAAAAATGGTGAAGTCGTTACCATACGCAGCGGCAGCCTGATTCGCGATTACATTTATACCAAGGACATCGCGGCGGCGTTTGTCGCGTTTTTAAACAGCGATGTTTGCGGCGTTGTGAATATCTGTTCGGGCAAAGGAACAACCATTCACGATTACGTTATGCAAATCGCAAAAATTATGGGCAAGGAAAATCTGGTTGAATTTAAGGAACAACCCAGTCCGCAGCAAACCCGCGTTGTCGGCGACAGCACGCGTTTGAATGCCGAAGTCGGATTTACGCTGAAATACACGATTGAAGAAGCTTTAAAGGAGATTGTGAGATGAGTGAAAAATTTTCTAAAGAACATATACCTGTATTTTTTCATTGTTCAGATTATTTTGCACCATTTATGTCTGTTACTATTGCAAGCATATTATGTAATACGAAAGAATTTATAGATTTTTATGTGATTGAAACAGGAATAACTAATTCACATAAAAAGATGATTGAGGATATGAAAAAAGATTTTGATAATTTCTCAATAGAATGGATTGCATTTGAATATAACGATATCTTCAAAAAAGAATATTTTGAAGGTATTTATAATTTTCCTCAAAAAAATCAGTGGCCTGGAATACATGCCTTTGCAACTCCTTTCATGCCATTACTAAAACCAAATATCGACAAATTTATATATTTAGATACAGATATTATTTTCGTAGACGATATTAAGAAGTTGTATGAACAAGATATAGAAAATATTCCTCTTGCAGCTTCTCCAGAGTTGGTTATTCCTTTGTACCTAAATGAACTAATCTTTATGAAGAATAAAAATATTCATTATGATGAATATGGAAATTATTTTAACGCAGGTCTTCTTTTGGTAAACGCTAAATACTTTAGAGAAAACAATATTATTGAAAAATATTTTTATTATGCAAAAACTGAACTTATGCAGATTGCAGATCAAGATTGCCTGAATAGGTTGTTTTACAAAAAAGCAAAGATATTAGATGTAAGATTTAATTTTATCTATATGCCGTTTGAAGAAAAACTTAAAGAAAAAAATATAAATATACCACTTCAATATTTTGAAAATGAACGAAAACAAATAATCGCACGGCATTTTGCGGATAGAAAACCATGGCATCATACTAAAGAAAATTGGTCTCAACAACCTATTTTACTCCAGGAAGATTTTTGGAGTTATGCCGAAAAGAGCCCTTTTTATTCGTATATAAAAATGCACTTTATTTCAAATAAACTAGATTTATTAGAATATAATATTTGTAATAAATCTCCAAAAAACAAAGAAAACGGCACTATAAATATAAAATTACTACATTTAACTGTATTAAAACTAAAATACACAAGCAATGAATTTGTTTTATTGTTGTTTGGCCATATCCCTCTATTCAAAGGAAAGAAAAAATGAACAAAACAGTATCTGTACTTTTAAGCATATATAAAGTTGAAGAATACTTAGAAGAATGCTTGGATAGCATTCTGGCGCAAAGTTATGAAAATCTGGAAATCGTATGTGTTGACAACGGTTCGCCGGACGGATGCGGTAAAATTTTGGAACGGTATGCGCAAAAAGATAGTAGAATTAAAGTCGTTACTCTGCCTGAAAACAAAAAATTGTGCGGCGGACGCAACGCCGGATTGGATAATGCGACAGGGGATTATATCTGCTTTGTCGATCCCGATGATTGGATTGAAAAAGACCACATCAAAGCGATGGTCGACGCGATTGAAAATATCAAAGATCCCGATGGGAATCCCCCCAATTTAGTTGTGAATTATAATGCCATCAATTATATGATCACGCCGGAGCAAGATATCAAAAAAATATTTATATTTGATACGGCTCCCGGTATAAAAACACCCAAAGATTATAATTCCTACATACGACTGGAAACGGATATTCCCATGTGGGGAAGGCTGTATCGAAAATCGTTTTTAGATAAATGGAATGTCCGGTTTTTGGATGGTTTTCAGACGGATAATATCCCATATACGTTCAAATTAATGGCGCATCTGAAATATTGGTATTGTATCAAAGGCGAAAAAAACGCTATATACTGGCGCAGGTTGATAACTGACGATGGTGCCATCACCGGCGTTGTGTTATATAAGAATTTGGAAATACCTGATACATTTGATAATTTATACGATTATCTGGTTGAATACGGTGCTGAAAGAAAAATCCGTATTCCGTTTTATTTATTCTTTACGCTATGTTTTTTCCGTCATGTTGATCAGCCTCGCTATTATGAAAAATATAAAGCGTTGATGCGAAAAATGGAAGATAGCATTAAGACAAGCGGCATTTACACACAGGATGACATCAATCTGTGCAATTTGTTGTTGTACACAAACGGTGTGTTTGATTTCAACAGTAAATATTTTGCGCCGCCTCCTTTCGCTCAAAAGCAAAGGTTTGAAAAAGAATATAGATTCCTGAATGTTTTTAAGTTCTTTCATGTTTTGAAACAAGAAAACAAAACAAGATATTATATTTTCGGAATTCCCGTTTTGAAAAAAAACTATAAAAGCGGAAAAACAAAATACTATCTGTTTAATTTCATCCATTTCATGACAGTTAAAATGAAAGAAGGTTAAAAAATATTGCTCTTCTATACGGATAAAATATAAATCGAAAATAAAGTAAACACGTTGGAGGGGAAAATCCCCTCCAATCTTATTTTACTTCCATTCATTCAATGAAATAACGGAGACGTCCGGAAAATTTTCCTGTTGCGGCAAATTGCGCAAATATTGCCGGTAGCCGCGTATCTTTTCTTTTTCCGTTTCAGAAACCGGATAATCGGACAGCATATATTTATCTGTATCCATTAAGTATCTGTCGCGCATCAACCGAACTCTGTTTGTTTTCTCTTCAATCGTCATTTCGGGAATTGTTTCGATGACATACGTTTCAGGATTGATCCGAGCATGATTTTCATTACACCAAATCGCACCGGCCGTATAGTTCTCTTTAGTTAATTTCGTTCCTATATTCATAATTATGCTCCATATCCGCATGCTGTCCAAGAGGCTTGTATCACCCCGTTCGTTATACACAGTTGAATCCCCGTCGGCGTACGATTGTATTCACGAAATTCTTCCCATGCCGGTGATCCGGAAACTCCCGTCCCGTCATACCGGTACACACATTTCTCAAAATGATAATCCGATGTCGAAAACGGTTTTAAAAACGTAATATAAGGAAATGAACCCGTTGTTATTCCGCCCTGTTCTATCCAACCGTCCGACCAAACCCGATACCAACTGTACCCGCTTTTATAACTTTCGATAATACAGGCGGGACGAATTTCCGATAAAGTGTTCGCACTGTCCGCCCACAATGCCAAACCGCGCACACTTTTGGAAGCATAGACAGTTTTATCTGCTTTGCTGGCCAACATATCGGCCGTATGCTGTCGGGACTGCGCCGCCGCTTGTGCCGAAGAGGCTGCATATCCGGCTTGAGCCGTTGCATTTTGAGCCTGACTCTGTGCTGTTAATGCGTATCCGGAACAATCCGAAACAGCTTGACGTATAGACGGAATCAGACTCGCCGCATCGGTATCATCAAAAATATCAACCGTTACCGCTCGATCAGCCTGTTCCTTTAATTGCTGCACCTGCATCGTCAGATTGTCGAAATTCCGTTCCAGCGTTTCGGCGGGCAAAATTTCGTTTTCCCGATAATCCGTTTCCTGCGTCAACGGTACTTCGCGCATGATCACGATTTGCGCCCCGTCTGCCGGTGCCGTTTCAAAAACCATATTTCCGCCTGAAACAGTCCAGTCCGTCCGTTCCGTCTGAACGTCGTTCAATAACTGCCGAACTTTTAAATGCTCTTTTTCCAAAAAAGGAAACGGGATTGCAAAACTTGTCGCAATTCCGTTCCCGATATAAACAACTTTGTTGGTCGTTGTGCTTACCGTCATTTTTTACTCCAATAAAAAAAGCGGGAGTTTTCACTCTCGCTTATGACATCAGCATTTTTTCAAGATGATAACATTATGTTATATTTTAAATATAAAAGTCAAGCTGTTTTTACCGTTCCCGTTCCACCGTCCTCTCCGCCGATCTTCTCCGTTCGTGAAGTTCGCGAAGCTGCCGGATCGTTTTGTGCTTGCGCGGGATAACTATCTGCGTCAGGGAGAAATCTCTGTCCTGAAAACGCGTTGCCTGCATCTCCCAACCGAACTCTTTGGCGACTTCGACTTGGTGTTGCCGGAGCATTTGAAGTTGAGGCTTTTTAAGTTTCAGCCGCTCCCGTCCGTTCGACATTTTCAACAGAATGTGTCCGTGCGTTGCCGATTGATGTGTGTGAACGGCGTATAAATACCGGTAGCCTCTTTCCGCAAAAGGCTCCATATACCGTTCAATAAACCGGTAGGCTTCGTCCTCGCTGACGTTCATTCTTTTCGGGAAAGATACGATCAGGTGAACCATCGCATTACCGTTTTTCCGCCGCTGTTCCAGATCATAAGCGTCTATTGTTTCGTTCAGTTTTTCGGTCGGGATCAGTCGCCGTTCGTCGTCATAAACACGCGCGTCCTTTTCCATTCCCTCCGAACCGTGAGCGATATAATGAGCGACGTTCTTCGCCCCTGTCGGTGATTTCACATAGAAAGCGACTTTAACCATAGCTTCCGGCGGCGGCACTTTGAAAGAAAGTGTCGCCCTCTGTCTTGCCGGAGATGAATAGAGAACCGGGAAGCGTTGCCGTTCGACGTATATCCCCTTGATATGTTCGTCCAACCAACTCCGTTTATTCGCCATAATACGCCGCCAAAAGTTTGTTGATTTTATCCCGCAGCGCGTGAAGTTCACGACAAGCCTGTTGTAAATCCCGTAAAGTTTTTTCTTCAAGGGATTGTTTTTTTATCAGCGTCGTGTTCAAAGCGCGGACGGCAATTTTTTATTCGCGCAGATATTTTTAAAGCTTGCTCAGGCGAATTTATCGCCTTTGCGCGCTAACAAATATCTGACCTTGCAGACGAAAACGACAAACTGTTGTCGTTTTCGCTTAGCGGTTCTTCAAACTTTATCAGCAACAAGATTTCGTCATAATGCGGGATTTTCATCTGATAAACTCCCGCAAGAATGAACAACCGGATCAGGCGGGACGGACATTGTTTTTCGGCGACAAGCGCGTCCCAAATTTCTTTTTCTATTCTGAACGTCTTATGAATCATAGTCATATTTAGCCTCATAAGTTGACGTTCAAGCGTGTGTGACGGAAGAAATTTTACAGATGTTTGAGGGCGATTCCAAGGGCGGGTTGGCGGGGCGTTTTTCGCTCTTTTCGTCGGACGAAAAGGCTATCCTGCAAAGAATCGCCCTCTTATGGAATCAATACCTTAAACACCACTGAAAAACAGGCTTTTCGGACAAGCGAAGCGTCCTTTTCGGGAACGCTCCGCTTGTTTTCAGGTATTATATTTCCATTAGTTCGGCGATCTTTTCGCTGACGGCATCGGCGGCGGCGATCACCGGTTTTAAGGACAAGTGCGTGTATCTGTGCGTGATCGAATTGATGCTGTGTCCCAATAATCCCGCGATGATGTTGTCCGAATATCCCATCTCAGCCGCCATCGTCGCAAAGCTGTGCCGCAACGCGTGAGGGCAAAATTCGTCCTGTCCGACCGCCGCTTTGACGTTCTTGGCAAAGAAGCCGATCAGCATCGATTTGCGCGGCATTCCGAAAACGTAGTCCGACTTTTTCCGTTTGGATAACGCCGATAAAAAACGCTTCGCCGCCGAGCCGAACGGTCTGTCCTGCGCTCCGGTTTTCGTGTCGGGAAAGTGGAAAATCTGTTTGTCAAAGTCGATATAACTCCACTTTAACGAAGCGATTTCGCCTTTGCGGCATCCGGTCAGAGCCAACAGCTTTGTCATATCGGAAACAATCGGATCGGCGCATCGGGAAAGACATTCTTTCAGCTTCACATACCCCGCTTCGTCGATAAAAGAAGTCCGTTTCGGCGTGGAAAGAGTCTGCAACCGGTCGCAAGGATTGACTTCGACGATCTCTCCGACGATGGCGAATTCAAACATCGCGTGCAAAGTTTTGCGGACGATGTTCGCACACGAAACATATTTATGCCCGTCCTGCTTTTTGTAATTGCGGTGCATAAACTCGCCGTCGATCATCGCGTTGTAGAATTGCTGAACGTCGTATCGTTTCAGCTCTTTGACATACCGTTTGCCCAAAGCCGGAACGATCTGATAAGAAATCGACTGCTCGTATCGCCGATAGGTGTTAAGTTTGACGCGCGGTTTGCGGTCGGCAAGAAACATCTGCGCCAGACCGGCAACGGTTATTTCCTTTCTCTTTTCCGTCTTTTCGGTTTGAGGGTCGTTTCCCTGCACGACGGAAGCCAGAATCTTCCTGGCTTCTTCGCGGGCTTGCGTCGGCGTGATTTGCGTCGTCTTGGCGATCGTCAGCTTCTTTTGCTTGCCGTAGGCGTTCCGATACATAACGATGTAGCTGGAAGACGTCTTGCCGACACGCACGGCGAAACCTTTTAAGGAATCGTCGAAATAAGTTGTTTCTTTGCCGTTATAAACCAGAGCGGACAAGTTTGTTTTATTGATATTCATATCGTTTTCCTTTCGCGTTTGCGGTAACACCGCGGTAACAGAATGAAGAAAAACTCCGTAACGCACGGAGCTTTCCGGAAGACGTCTTCTAAGGAAACGAAAACAAATTATCCGAATAAAATCAATAGGTTGTTAAAAACAAACAGTCGTTGGCGACTACTATCGGCAAAAGGTAAAAATCGATTTGTTCCGAACTCTCCGACCGCCTGATTTCAGGCGGTTTTTTGTTGTTATGGAAGATGTGAATCGGGAAATGAAATTAAGAAATCTTTATCTCATTTTTTTATTAACGGGTTGCCAGTCTAATAATTTCATAGATTGGTACGAAGCTGAATTGACTTTAACTCCGAGAGTTCTGACAAAAACAGAGGTAAAAGTGATTGAAACGTTGCGTTATCAGGAAAAAATAAAGTCTTTGACGGATCAAGGGTATGTGATTGTCGGAACGTCTATGTTTAAAGGCGGGTGGGAACCCCGTTATTTAGCCGTTGAAGCGGCGATGCAATACGGGGCGACGGTTGTTGTGATTACATCAAAAACCGTCGGGAGTGTAACGCAAAATTATAATGTCACCGTGCCGCGTGAAAATGTCGGCGTGTATCGGGGCAGTAACGGTTCGCACGGCACGTTCATCGGTGTGTCCGCACAAAATGTCAGTGGCAGTTACAGCTTTGATCTTTTGGAACAAAAGGCCACGTTTCTGGCAAAAAAGGATAATGAACAATGAAAAAAATATGTGTTATTTTTTTGTTTTTGTCAGGTTGTGCTTCTCATACATATTATTATCCGAACATTCCAAAAGATTATGCCGTTTCTGAGGTTACGGAAAAGGAAAAATCAGAAGTTAGTATTTCCGTAGAAGCTTCTTTGGTTAATATTCAACAATACGAACTTCGCGAGGAATGGAAAAAAAATACAGCACGTTTTTTGAAAGAGGAATTAAATAAAAGCGGATTGTTTAAACGGGTCAGATTCGCTTTACCCAGTGAAAAAAGTGATTTTCATATTCATTTTTCTTTCTTTGAAGGAGGGACTTCTCAGGAAGATCGTTTAACTGCGGCGATCACTTTCGGTTATACATTAGGAGCAATACCAGTAACTGTGCATAACACATCAGATGTGGTTATGACGATCTATTATAAAGGAATAGAGATTTATTCCCTTGTCGCTCCGCATTATAACAGAATTTGGATGTGGACGCCTTTAATAGTGTTTCTCCCGATTACAATACCGTTAAACTGGCCGGATAAAACAAGGTATATTCGCTATTTTCTTTGGCAGATTGAACAAAACAAGCTGTATAATCCGTCTTATTTTATTTCTCAAAGGCATTAAATTCGTAATCGGAAACAAATCTTGCGTCTTCATCGTTCGTGTTTTAAACTGCCCGCATGTTTTTTGTTTTTAGACCAAGGTGAACTTGTCATGGAATTAACCGCAGATCAAAAACGGGAAATTGATGAATTGACGGCAACGACGTATATGACAAAACGGCCGACCGTTCCCGCGCTTGAAGAAATTCTTTATAAACCTTTTCCTGTTTTAAACCACGGGTTTATTCGCGTTGTTGATTATATGGGCGACGATTCGGCAATCGTGCAGGCGGCGCGCGTGTCTTACGGCCGCGGAACAAAAAAGACTTCGCAGGATAAGGGATTGATCAATTATCTGATGCGTCACCGCCACACATCGCCGTTTGAAATGTGTGAAATCAAGCTGCATGTCAAGCTGCCGATTTTTGTTGCCCGTCACTGGGTGCGTCACAGAACGGCCAGCATTAACGAATATTCGGCGCGTTATTCCATTCTGGACCGCGAATTTTATTTCCCGAAGTTTGAAGATATGGCCGCGCAGGCGACCGAAAATCATCAGGGACGCGGCGAAACCCTTTCCATGGAAGAAGCACAGCAGGTTTTTGACATTTTAAAAGCCGACGCTTTGAAGTGTTATGACGATTACGAATATATGCTTAACGAAAATCCGGACGGCACGCGCAAGGATGAAAGCCGCAAAGGATTGGCCAGAGAGCTGGCGCGCATGAATCTGCCCGTCAACGTATACACGCAGTGGTACTGGAAAACGGATTTGCATAATCTGTTTCACTTTTTGTCTTTGCGGGCCGAGGCGCACGCGCAAAAAGAAATCCGCGATTATGCCAATATTATTTTGGATATTTGCCGCAAATGGGTTCCTTTGGCCACCGAAGCGTTTGAAGAACATCGATTAGGCGGTACGCATTTGTCCAAAAAAGGACTGGACGCCGTGCGCCGCATGATTAACGGCGAAAAAATCGACCGGGAAAGCTGCGGGTTGATGAAAGGCGAATGGAACGAATTAAAAACAGTTTTGGGAATCAAGGAATAAAGTTATGGCTGATGATAAAAGCCCGTGGGGCAATAATACCAATGATGACGATCAAAATCCGTGGAAGCCGCGTCAGGACGATGCCGTTCCGCCGGATATTGAAGATCTGCTGCGTAAAAGCCAGGATAAAGTCCGCCGGATAATGAAAGGCGGCAAAAACAAAAAAGGGTTTGATTTTAAAAGCTTTTGGGGAATTGCCGGCATTGTTGTGTTGTTGTGGCTTTTAACCGGGTTCTACCAGGTTCAGCCGCAGGAACAAGGGGTTGTACTGCGTTTCGGAAAGTATGCCTATACAACGGCACCGGGGTTGCATTATCATTTGCCGTATCCGATCGAAACGGTTTTGACGCCAAACGTGTCGCGCGAAAACCGTATTGAAATCGGTTTCGTTTCCGAACCGATCCGCCGCAGGAATTCTGTCCGTAATCTTCAGGCTGAAAATATTGCTTTGACAGGGGACGAAAATATTGTCGAAGTCAATTTTACGGTGACATGGAAAGTCAAAAACGCCGGTGATTTTCTGTTCAATGTCCGCGATCCCGAATCGACGGTGCGCACGGCGGCCGAAAGCGCCATGCGCGATTCGATCGGGGTAACGCCGATTATGGAAATCATTGCCGATGACCGCAAAGGCGTACAGGAACGGGCGGAAAAAACGCTGCAGACTTTGCTGGACAGGTATAAAACGGGAATTGCCGTTACATCGATTCAATTGACCAAGGCCGATGCACCGGCGCAGGTTATTGATGCGTTTAACGACGTGCAGCGCGCCAAAGCCGACAAAGAACGTTTAAGCAATGAAGCCGAAGCTTACCGCAACGATATTTTGCCGCGTGCCCGCGGGGAGGCGTCTCGCATTATCAGCGAAGCCGAAGCATATAAATCGCGCGTTATTGATGCGGCCAAAGGGGACAGCGCCCGCTTTACCGCGGTGCTGGAAGAATATCTGGCGGCAAAAGAAGTCGTGGCCAGACGGTTGTTCCTGGAAACAATGGAAGACGTTTACAGCCGCGTTGATAAAGTCATTGTCGATAAAGAAGCCGGCGGCGTCGTGCCGTATCTGCCGTTAACCGAACTGAACAAAAAATAGGAGAGCAAAACAAATGAAACCGCAATTAAAAATGATCTTGGGCGTTGTTGCCGCGGCTGTTGTGATTGTTCTTTTGGATTCTTTGTTCATTGTGCCGCAGACGCAGCAGGCGATAGTTATTCAGTTCGGCGAACCCAAACGGGTTATTCAATCGCCCGGACTGTGTGTAAAAATTCCCTTTATTCAGCGCGTTATTTTGTATGACAATCGTTTGTTGGGATTGGATCCGCCGGCAAAAGAAGTGCTGTTGTCGGATAAGAAACGAATCGTTGTCGATGCGTTTTTGCGGTTTAAAATCATTAATCCGCTGTTGTTCTATCAGGCCTTGCAGACCGAAGAAATGGCACATTCCCGTTTAAGCGATGCGACGGTGTCGTCATTGCGCGATGTTTTGGGAAAATACGACATGAAAACGATTTTATCGCCGAAGCGTACGGAAATCATGGCGCAGATTCGCGATGAGGTTGATTCCAAAGCAAAGGCGTTCGGGGTTGAAGTCGTTGACGTGCGTATCCGTCGCGCGGATCTGCCGGAAGAAACGTCTCAGGCCGTTTATGCGCGTATGCGTTCCGAACGCGAACGTGAAGCAAAGGAATTTCGCGCACAGGGGCAGCAGATGAATCAAAAAATCAAAGCCGAGGCTGACAGAGACAAGGTCAAAATTATTGCCGAAGCCCAGAAAAACGCGCAGGTTTTGCGCGGGCAGGGCGATAAGGAAGCCGCGCGCATTTGGGCGAAAGCGTCTAAACGTGATAAGGATTTCTACGCGTTTTACCGCTCTTTGGAAGCCTATAAAAATTCCATGCAGGCGGAGGGAACGTCTTTGGTGATTTCGCCGGATTCCGAATTTTTTAAATTTTTCGGATCACTGCCGGCCGGAACAAAACGCTAGAACGGAGTAAACAAATGCAGGATCTGGCCGTCGCTTTTGCGCTGACTTTTGTTATCGAAGGGATATTTTATGCGCTGGCGCCTGAAAAAGTGCAGGCCATGATGCGCGAATTGATTGCTCTGGATCCCGAAACGCTGCGCAAAGCCGGATTGCTGGTCGCGTTAATCGGCGTCATTTTTGTCGTTATGCTCAGGGGGCCGTAAAGATGTTTAAAGTCGTTTTCGGCCTTGTTCTGCTTGTTTCGTTGCCCGTGTCGGCGCAGACGGTTGTTTCTTTCGCAGATGCGGTTCAAAAGGTGCTGCCTTCGGTTGTCAGTGTTTCCGCGGCAAAAGTACAGGCTGAACCGCCTGAAATGATGCTGGCTTTGCGCGGATCGCCTTTTGAACAGTTTTTCAAGGACGTTTACCGTGACGGCGGATTTGACGCGCCGAAATCCATTTTGCTGGGGTCCGGTTTGATTTACGACCGTGACGGTCATATTGTCACCAGTGCGCATGTTGTTGAAAATATCGACGAAGTCATGGTGACAATGAATGACGGCGCCGTTTTGACGGGAAAAGTTGCCGGCCGGGATCCGAAAACGGATTTGGCGGTCGTTCGGGTGGAAGGAAAAAACCTGTCTCCTGTCGTTTTAGGGGATTCTGACGCCGCGCGGATCGGCGATCCCGTTTTGGCCGTCGGCAATCCTTTTGGTCTGGGCAATACGGTAACGGCCGGTATTATTTCGGCGCGTTCCCGGGATATTCAGGTCGGACCTTATGACGATTTTATTCAGACGGACGCGGCGATTAATCGCGGAAATTCCGGCGGTCCTCTGTTTAATGCCGCGGGGCAAATGATCGGCGTTAATACGGCGATTTTCTCTCCGTCCGGCGGCAGTGTCGGTATTGCCTTTGCCGTCCCGTCCAAAATGGTGAAAACGGTTGCCGACGCTTTGATCAAAGACGGTGTCGTCAAGCGCGGCCGGCTGGGATTGAAAATACAGACGGTCACGCCGGAAATGGCCGAAGAGCTGAAAATGACCAAACCGCACGGCGCAATGGTCGCCGGCATTGATCCGGCGTCCGCAGCGGCACGGTCAAAAATTCGGACCGGGGACGTTGTCATTCGTTTTAATCGGCAGGACGTACCGTCCATGCGGGCTTTGCCGCGCATGGCCGCCGAAACGCCGGTCGGAACAACGGTGCCCGTGACGGTTTGGCGCGACGGGAAGGCTGTCGAGGTATCTTTGACTCTGTCCGAAATGCCCGAACCGGCGCAGGCGCAGGTCTTGCCGGACGGAAAAGATCAGGCGGGGACTTTCGCGACGAAAACTCTGCCGCTTTTAGGCGTTGCGGTTGCCGAACTGACGCCGGAAATCCGACAAAAATTCCGCCTGCAAAAGAACGCGGCCGGTCTGGCCGTCGTCAGCGTTCTGCCCGGGTCGGACGCCGCGTTAAAAGGACTGACGCCGGGGGATTTGCTGGTTGAATTGGACAGGAAGAAGCTGTCTGATTTTCAGGCGGCGGAATATTGGGAAAAAGAAGCCGCCGAAATGGGGCAGGAATCCGCGTTTGTTTTAATTGACAGGGACGGCGAACGTTTCTTTGCCGTCGTCAGATTTATTCCCGTACCTTAGGCGAAAAAAATGCGTGTCGACTTTTATCATTTGCAAAAATCTTCTTTAGAGCAGGCTTTGCCGATGCTGGCGGAAAAAGTGTATGCAACGGGAAAACGTTTGTTGATTAAAACGGAATTGAATGAAAAGGCGGAATATCTCAATACGCTGTTATGGACGTACCGTCCGGATTCGTGGCTGCCGCACGGTTCGGAATCGGACGGAAACGAAACTGATCAGCCCGTGCTGATTACGACGCGGAACGGCAATTTAAACCAGGCGGAAATGGTTATGCTGGTTGACGGAGGAACGGTTGAGGAAATTCAGTCGTTTGAACGTTGCCTGAATTTATTTAACGGTCACGACGAAACGGCGGTGCAGCAGGCGCGCGAGCTGTGGAAAGCTGTCGTAGACGCCGGGTTGGAAGCCTATTATTGGCAGCAGAACGACGCCGGAAAATGGGAAATGAAAGCGTCCAAAGTTCCCGAAGAAAAAA
>ERZ779737.1540-NODE-1540-length-17491-cov-3.591305_pt1 | contig 17491 bp, 3 predicted proteins | sample MGYA00511889_ERZ779737 | MGnify/ENA primary metagenome ERZ779737 (study PRJEB29588, sample SAMEA2163575) | human gut metagenome | biome: human gut; feature: human-associated habitat; material: faeces | place: Denmark | collected 2008/2010 ...
GCGTCCTGCCGCCTCGCCGATGCCCCGCGGCCGTGATTTCCTTCCCCGATTTCTCCGATTTTTCTTAGATTCGACGCAACGCTTTTCCCCCTGATTTTTCTCAAGTTTTTTTCGCCATGTTTTCCGCATTCCGCATTTCCAAAAAAACGTTCTTCGCCGCGGCCGCGGCGAGCCTTTCCGCGCTCGTTCCCGCGCACGCCTATCTTTTCGAAAATGAGGACTTGGATTGGGTCATGAATGCCAACGGCGCCGAAGTCGCGAACGGCATTGTGCGCGTCGACAACGACACGGCGAGCACCTACATCGGCCTCATCGGGGCGACGCCGTGGACCACGTTCGTGAAGACCGGAAACGGCATCCTGCAGGTGACCTCGCTCGGCAGCTCCGGGGGGCTTTTTTCCCAGCACCCGCTCGGATACTCGCATGACGACGACGCTTCGAACGACGGCGCGTATTGGGTCCAGGATCGTGTAGGCGGCCTTCTCGCGGGCGACGTCACTTTCTTTTACGGCACGGCGTCCGGTTCGCGGGATATTCTGCAATGGAGCAGCGGCGAGCTCGTCGTTGACGAAGGGACGCTGAATCTGACGGGTTACGTCAACGCGTGGTATGATTTCGGTCCGAAGTTCAACTCCAATGCTCTCGGGCAAACCGAGGGGGCGATGACGGGCGTTTCCCGCATCACGGTGCGCAACGGCACCGTGCTCGATCTTTCCGGCAACAACAGCTTCCGGGAGGACAACAGCAACAGCACTGTCATCGCGGAAATGGTCGTGGAGGGCTCCTACACGACGTTCCAGTTTCTGAACAACCTGCAGGCGGGCGACACGGGAACGGACATCAATTCCGCGCTCCGCCTGGGCACCTCGACGGCGTTTCACGTGAACCTCCACGTCGGCGGCTGGAACGAAAACGAGCGCGTCGACACGCGGCAGACGAAGCCCGGAGAACTTGACACGTCGAAATTCGACACGCAGCTCGCGTTCGGCGGATCCATCGGCACGATCGCCGGCGCCGGCAGCATTTACAAGACGGGCGACGGGGATTTCACGTTGCTCGGCGCGAGCACCGGCTTCACCGGCAGCCTTTACGCGGCGGGCGGCTCGCTCATTTTGGCTGCGGACGATTCGGTCGGAACGACGGAAACTTTCACGGACGCTCTCGGGAACACGGTGCGCGCCCGCGTTTCTTCGTCCGTCGGGAACGCGGCGTCCGTGAACATCGCGGGAACGTATAAGGCGGACGGCGGTTCGGAGCAAGGTTCCGCGATCGGGAGCGTTGAGCAATACGCCATCGTCCAAGTGGATCCCACGGCTGGCGACGACCGCGTGACGCAGTATACGGCGGTCAAGGAGGGCTACTTCACGACGCCGGACGCGGGAACGCTCGTCATCGCCGAAAACCAGTCGATCAAGAATTTTCAGTCCTATTTCAACGCGGGATATCGCGTGGCGAACGGCACTTCCGCCGCGCAGGCCGTGCTCGCCGCCGCGAACGACACGAGCGGCGTGCTCAGCCCGATGTCGACGGCGGGGCTCGAGCAGGGCGCGTCCGACGCGCCGATCATCGCGGGAACGGGCAAGGGGTCTTCGCTCGTCATTCCCGGCGGGAACTACACGCGGAACGCGGACGGTTCCTGGACGCTGAACACGGACGAAAACGGCTACATGCAGGGCGGCCTGCTCGTCATCGAGCAGCAGGCCGGCATGGGCGGGATTTACGAAGGCTCCATCGTCGGCGCGCGCGTCACGATTTACGACAAGACGACGTTCAACGAGAATACGGAACGCGACGAGACAAGCGCGAATCTCGACAACGCCGCTCGTCTGGAGGCGGTCAAGGTCGTCAAAAACGCCATCATTCAGAACGCCAACATTCAGAAAGCCGTCGGTCTGACCGCCGAAGAAATGGAGAAGATTTTGAAAATCGCCGATGACGGTTCGTTCGCGCTGGACAATGCCGTCGCGTGGAAAGTCGTCGAATATTACAAAAATCTGTCGGACGCGGAGTACTACATCGACTACGAGGCGGACGCGAGCGTCAAGGGCGGTTTGCTCGTGCTCAAAGGCGCGGGCGATTTCGCGCTGCTGGCGGAAAACGCGAATTACAGCGGCATCGTCATCGACCCGAACCGCACGGGGAAAACCGTGCTCAACATCGCGGCGGTCAACGCGCTGTCCGGCACGGAGGTCTCGTTGGGCGGCGAAGGCACGGTCTCGTTCGTCGTCAACGACAGCGGCACGCTCGACGTGACGCTCGACGGCTTCGACGAAGGTTCGCGGCTCGTGTTCACGACGGCGGATTTCATCAGCACGGTCAGCGGGCAAATCAAGGTGGGCGACGGTCGCCAGGCGAACATCAGCTCGTCGCTGGCCCAGGAAAGCATCCGCGGGAACGTTTACATCGAACGCGGCATCGGGCTGAATCTGAACGGTCCCGCGTCGACGTTCACCAACGCCGCTTCGGTCACGCTTTGGGCGGGATCGACCGCCGTCGACGACGCGGTCGCCGCGCCTTCCCTGACGCTTTCTCCGACGGCTTCCGGCTACGTCAACCAGTTCGTCCATAATCTGACCGGCGACGCCTCCGCGCGCGTGAACATCGGCTCCGGCGCGCTGACCGTGACGACGGACAACAACAACGCCGACGGCTATTCCGGGCTGAATCTCGGCACGTTCAACGGCACGCTCTCCGGCGCGGGAACGCTCGTCAAGGACGGCGACGCGACGTTCACGCTCGGCGGCGGCTCGTCCAACGCCAGCTTCACGGGCGACGTCGCCGTCGCCGCGGGATCGCTTCAGCTCGCGACGGCGAACCGTCTCGACGGCGCCGGCGCGGTGATTCTCAACGCGGGAACTTCGCTGACGGCGGAAGGCGACCAAGCGCTGCGCGCGCTTTACGGCTCGGCGGAAGCGAGCGTTTCCGTCAACGGCGTGCTGACGCTCGGCGCGAACGCCGCTCCCGCGACCGGCGAAATTCGACCGAACGTTTCGAACAACCTCGGCACGAGCGAAACCCTGGCGGCGGGCGATCCCGCGGCCTCGTTCTCGCGCTTCCGAAACTGCTACGACCGCGACGGCAATCTGATTCTCGCGGACAACGACGTTCCCGCGTCTTTCGCGAACCAGAAGGAGGCGACGAGCGCTTACCTCGGCGCCGTCGCGAAAACCGCCTACTCCGGCTACGACGCTTCTGCGCTCCGCAGCTTCATCGGCAAGGAAAATTACTACGCGGAGGACAAAAAAGTCTTCACGCAGGAAGATTACGACGCGCTGATCGCCTACGCCGAAAACGGCGGCCGCGACGGGCTGACGAACAATTCCGGCGTCGATTACAAGACGCTGCTGGGCGATCTCGCTTGGCTCTACGACGGGCTGGCGCGAACGGCGGAATACGAAGCCGCGTTCGCGACGAGCAACGGCTACTGGTCGCCCGCCGGCATGAAAAATCTTTTCGCTTCGACGCAGGCCTACAACGAATACGTCGCCGGGCTGAACGCGGCCGTCGGCGCGGCTTACGAAGAGGCGTACGGCGAAGCGCTCCCGTCGAATCCCACGGTTTCGCAGAAAAGGCAGATCAACGCCGTGCTTTTCGACGTGCTCTGCGAAAAGTACGACGAACTCGTCGCCGAAAAATACGGCGAAAAGTATTGGGAAACGGGCGACTATTCCTACGAGGCGCTCGCGGGGCATTTCTCCGGCATCGAAATCGACGGCGGCTTCGGCATGGCGCTTGAAAACGCCGACGGCACGACCGTCGACGCGAGCTGGATCGACGATCCCGCGTTCGCCGGCACGATCACGGCGACGGGCTTCGTCAAAAACGGCGACGGCGCCTCGAAGCTCACGGGAACGCTCAACGCGGCGAACGTCGTCGTCAACGCGGGAACGCTTCAAATCGATCACGACACGCTCGCGGGAACGCAGACCGTTTCCGTCGCGCGCGGTTCGAGCCTCTCCGTCGACGCGGCGAAGGGAACGAGCAGCGTCTTCGGCTACGCGCTCTCCGGCGCCGGCAATTTCGTCAAAACCGGCGAGGGCAAGCTCACGCTCGGCGAAAACGTGCTTTACACGGGAACGACGACGCTCGAGGCGGGAACGCTGCAGATGTCGCTGCGCAACCCGCAGACTTCCGCCGCGGAAGACGGCTCGCTCTCGACGCTCTCGCCGCAGGGCAACATCATTTTCGCCGGTTCCGACGCGACGCTGGTGCTCGATCAGAAAACCGACGTCGCATGGACCAACACGATCGGCGTCGCGTCCGAAGACGACGTTCGCCGCATCACCCTCGAAAAAATCGGCGCGGGCGCGCTGACGATTTCCGGCGCCGTGTCGCTCGGGAACAGCGCGGCGCTCGTCGTTTCGGAAGGCGCGCTGAACCTCACCGGCGCCGTCGCGTTCGGCGGCTATCTCAGCATCTCCGAAGGCGCGACCGTTTCCGTCACGAAGCTCGATTCCTACGCCGTCACGCTGATCGGCGCGGGGGCGCTGAACGTCGCGGGAGAGGTTTCCCTGAGCGGCGCATCGCCGGAAGCGCTGCTGACGGCGGGAACGCCCGGGCTTTCCTACGAAGCGTTCTACGGCACGGTGACCGTCGCTTCCGAGAAGGGCGCGCTGACGCTTTCCGGCGATTCCGTGCTCGACCACGCGCGCGAAGTTGCCGTGCGCGGCACGCTTAACGTCGCTTCGGATCAGCGCGTGCGCGCGCTTTCCGGCGCGGGAACGGTGAACATCGCCGAAAACGCGACGCTCGAAATCGACCGCGTCGGCGACCGCGTCGGCGCCTCGTGGATGACGGGCGGCGTCGCGGGCGACTACGCCTTCAGCGAAGGCGTGTTCGCGGACGCGCCGAATTTCGCGGGAAGGGTTTCCGGCGCGGGAACGCTTGAAGTTTCCGGCCTCGGCGTCTCGCGCTTCTCCGGCGCCGTCGACGTGAACGTGAACGTTTCCGAAGGCGGGCAAGTCGTGCTCGACGCGGCGCAATTCTCCGGAAAAGTCACGGTCGACGGTTCTAATAAGCCCGTCGCGGACGCGAATGGCAATCGCCTCGTCGGCGCCGACGATCAGAATTACACTTCCGGCATCTCCGCCGAAAGCGGGGAAACCGGCTATCTGCCGAGCGCCTTCGTGACGGAGGACGGCGAAACGGTCGATGCTTCTTCCGTCTCGCTTTACACCAACGAAGACGGCAAGCCCGCGTTCAAGGACGGGGAAGGCAAGGAACACGTCGTCGCGAAAGTTTCGGCGTGGGAAGGCTACGTCGACGCGAACGCGAACGGCGAGCTTTCCGCCAACCGCGTCTTGTTCGACAAGGACGGGAACGTCATCTCCGACTGGAGCTCCGCGCTCGTGTGGGACGCCGACAAAAAAGCCTACGTTCCCGCGGAGGGCGTCACGGAAGGCTACGTCCGCCTCGCGGAAGACGCGAGCGGGAACCTCGTCGCCGCGGACATGTCTTCGACGACGACGGCGGTCAGCGAAGTCATTTTCTCCGTCGCCGCGGCTGAAACCGCGAACCTGGATTCCGAGAAACTGGAAATCACGAACGGCGGCTATTTCGGCAAGGCGGGCGACGGCGTTCTGAGCGTCAACGCCGACAGCTTCGAGGACGCCGGGCGCGTTTCCGTCTACGAGGGAACGCTGGTCGTCGACGGGTGGATCGCCGCGGACAAAATCATCGCGGAAGGCGCGACGCTCGGCATGACGCTGGGCGATTCCGTCGCGCCGGATCTGAACACCGTGTTCGGGAGCGGCACGCTCGAGCTCACGGGATCGGGCAACATCACGCTCGGCGGAGACGGCTCGAAAGAAAATTCCACGGCCGTGCTTTCTCCGACGCCGACCGCGGACGGGAAGTTCTTCAACGGCGAAATCAGCTTCAAGGCCGAAGCCGGAAAAGATTACACGGTCAACATCGCCTCGGGAACGACGCTGACGGCCGTCAGCACGGACGCGGGCGTTTCGCTCGTCCTGAACCCCGGCGTGAAATTCGTGCAGTCCCGCGACACGGAATTCTCCGGGGACGTCAGCGTCTACGGCTTCGTCACCGTCGAAGGCGCGGACAAGAACGCCGGCAGCATCTTCGACGCCGCGCACCGTCGGCTGACGATTTCCGGCACGCTTTTGGGCGTCGGCGGCAGCGAGACGGGCGCGCTCATTCTCAAAGACGTCGGCTTCGGCTTCAACGCCTCCGCCCCGGTCGACGTGCGGATTTCCGGCGAATCGCTCGCGAACGCGTTCTACGTGAACACGGCCGCGGGAACGGACGGCGGAAGCTCCGTCGGCATCGCCGCCGGCGACGCCGCGCTGAGCGAGCTGAGCCTCATCAAGAGCGGCGGAGGTTCTTACGCCTTGACGGGAAGCGAAATCGCCTCGGGCGCGTCGTTCTTCGGCGTCGCGATCGATGCCCGCGTGCTGAGCGTGCTCGCGAACGCGGGCAGCGGCGCCGTGCTGAACGTCGGCGCGGAAGAAGGAACGCTGAACATCGATCTGAACGGTTTCACGGGAACGACGGGCGAGGGCGTGAACGTCGATTTCGTCACGCTCCGCAGCGGCACTTCCGCGGCGGCGGGAACGCTTGAAATCTCGGCGACGGCTTCCTCCGCCCCCGATGCGGGAACGGCGTCGCTCGCGGCGGAAACCGTGACGGCGGAAAACGGAACGACGATCTTCTCCGAAACGATCAAAGGCTCCGGGAACGTCGCTTTCGACGGCTCCGGGAACGCGCTGAAAGTCAACGCGGCGCAGACTTACACGGGAACGACGACGGTTTCCGGGAACGTCGCCTTCGAGGGCGACGGGCGCAAAAACGCCTCGTCGAGCTTCACGGTCAACGCCGACGCGGAGCTGCGCGGCGGCGTCGCGCTGACGGGTCGCGAAGTCACGGTCAGCGGCACGGCGGTGCGCAACGCGAACGCCGACGGTTCGGCGGGAACGACGACGCTGACGCTGGACATTTCCGACCCGCGGCTGCCGTCGGATCTGACTTGCCGCGTGACGCTCGGCGGCAGCGGGACCCAAGGCGATCCCGTCGCGGTCGGCACGCTGCCCGCGGGCGTCGAGATCACGGGCGCGGACTACAAGCGCGGGGAAGACGGCGCGGCGGGCACGCTGTCGCTGACGATTAAGGACGACGCGTTCGGCGAAACCTACACCGTTTCCATTCCCGTCAATTCCTCCTCGCTTCCGTCGACGGCGGGCGGCAGCAGCGGCGTTTCCGGCACGGCGACCGTCGCCGGGAAATTCACGCTGGACGCCGGCGGCAGCGTCGTGCTCGACGCGGCGACGCTCGGCTCGGACGGCTTCGCCGGCGTCGACGCCGGCGCGGGAACGGTCACGCTCAACGGTTCGCTTTTCGTCGACAATCTGAACGAAAGCACGCGCGGGAAAACGCTGACGCTGGTCTCCGCGGAAAGCATTTCGAGAAAAGGCGGCTACACCGGCATTTACGCCGTCGTCAAGGCGCTGCGCGACACGAACGAGGAGATGGCTGACGAGGCCGATTGGATGAAGCTCGTCGTCGACGTCGCCGCGGACGGTTCGATTACGGCGAAAATGACGACGGACAACTTCTCCGCGACGGGAGCCGACTACGGCGCCGGCGTTTCCGACAGCTTCCTTTCCGCGCTTTCCTGGCTTTCCTCCGGCGGAAGCTACGGCGCGTTCGGCATCGTCAACATGGCGGAGGCTCTCGAAAAAGACCCGCAGCAATACGCCCTGATGAATGCGCTGAGCGGTCTTTCGTCGGATCAGCTCGCGGACGAAGTCGAAAAGCTCTCTCCGAGCGCCTTCGCGTCGATGCTGGCGATGCCGGTCGAGGCCTTCAACGCGGACGTCGCGCGCATTCACGCGCGCCTGGATCAGCGGCGCTACGACGGCGCGAATCCGCTGCGCGAGACCGGCGAATACGAGTTCTTCGTGCTCGCGCAGGGCGACGTCGCGGAAAACGGCAGCGGCGCGGACAACCCCGTTTTCGATTACAACCTCTACGGCGCGACCGCCGGCGTCGACTGGAAGCCGGATTATCGCTCGACGCTCGGGCTCGCCTTCGGCTACACCTACGGCAAGGCGAAGATGCGCAACGGCGGCGGCAAGGTTGAAATGGACGACATGCGCGTCACGGCGTTCGGTTCGAGGCTGATCGGCGACCGTTTCTACGTCGACGGCGGTCTGCAGGCGGGAACGGCGATGTTCGACACGCGCCGCGAGACCGTCGCGGGAGCGGCGACGGGCGACACGGACGCGTTCTTCGCCGGCGGCTTCGTCACCTTCGGCGCCGTCTTCACGCTTTCCGAAGACAAGAAGGACGGCAGCGGGCTTTACCTCATGCCGAACATCGGGCTGAGCTATCTGCACGAAAGCATTGACGGCTTCCGCGAAAGCGGCACGGCGGGGCTTGACATGGACGACGCGGACGGCGACAGCCTGCGCGCGCGGCTCGCCGTCGCCCTGCAGTGGGCGTTCCCGTTCGAAACCTGGCAGGTGCGTCTCGGCGTCGAGGCCGCCTACGCGCATGATTTCCTCGGCGAGGACATCGACCTCGACGGCCGTTTCACGGCTGGCGGGAACGCGTTCGGCACGACCGCCGCGGCGCTCCCGACGGACGTGTTCTCGATCGGGCCGACGCTCGACGTCGGGCTGACCGAGCGCGACAGCCTGTGGCTCGGCTACGAGCTCGAAATCGACACGGATTCGGGCGTTTCGCACGGCTTCAACGCGGGCTACCGGCATCGTTTCTGATGCCGGCGGCCGCGGCGCATTTTTCTCAACACGCAGTTTAATTCAACAACAGGAAATTTTCCCATGAGTTTTTCAAAATTGACCCTGATTTCGGCGGCGATGTTTCTCGGCGGCGCCGCGCTCGTTCCCGCGGCGGCCAACGACATCGTCGTTACCGACGAGGGCTACACGATTGATCTCGACGGGCGGACGGATAACCTGAACGGATCGTTCCTTTCGCAGAACGGTTCGCTCGCGGATCAGGGCGTCACGCAAGGCCCCCTTTACGGGCAAGACGCGGGAACGGTGCGCATCGAAGGCGGCGGCAGCCTGACTTACGCGGGCGGCGCGGGCGCCGGGTATTACAAAGACGTCTATACGATGTCGCGCGGCGAGACCGACCAGGAAGCGCTTGAAAAAGCATGGGAGAGCATGGACAGCTTCTGGTCCGCCGGTGTGTTCACGGGCAGCGTCGAGGTCGGCGAAAACACGACGCTGGTGCTTGAAGGGCAGCTTTCGCAATACGTTTCGTTCCAGCGGCCGACGGCTGTGGGAGCGAATGAGATTTCCACGCCTGCGTTCAGCGGTTACGCGGGCATCAGCAGCATCACGCTGGAGGCGGGGGCGACGGTTTCGTTCGTAGGTTCGACGCAGAACATGTTCGATTCCCGTCCGAATCTCACGGCGAACGTCCCGACGGAGGGCTACAACCCGACGGCGGTGCTGGCGCTGAACATGCTGAACAACCTGAAGGCCGATTCGACCTCGAGCCTCATCATCGGGACGGACGCCGCCTCCGTCAACCGCATCGTGCTGAACACCACGGAACGCGAGAATTCCACGGTGGGGCGGCTCGTCGGGAACGGGCGGCTTTACGTGACGGGCGCGGGAGAGATTTCCTTCATCGGCGAGTCCGAGCTGGATCCGGGAACGCGCGTCGACGCGGACGGCGAGCGCGACGTTTCCGGCAACACCTGGCTTGCAGGCAACAAGCTCGCGGACATTCTGCTCGGCGCGAGAATGGTGAACGTCGGCTCCGCGGACGGCGGCGAGACGGTCGTCGACAACGTTTTCGACGGCGCGACCTCCGTGTCCTTCCTGCTTTCCGGCGCGAGCAACGCGACGGTTGCCGGCGCGTCGAACGGCGGCATGTTCGTCAACGGCGCGGCGGATTACCTCGGCGACATCGAGGCGCCGGACGTCTACATTTACGGGCATCAGGTCTTCAACAATTTTCAGTCGCTGTGGACGGAGCGCACGATGCTCTCCGCGGAAGGCTCGACAATCGGCAGTCCCGTGAACCAGGTTTATGAGCCGGTGCGCTTTTCGTGGAGAAATCCGGACGGCAGCGTGCCGCGCTCCACCGGCACCGGCGCCTCCGTCTGGGTTCAAGACGGGGCGGTGCTGACGATCAATCAGAGCTACGGGCGCGACGGCATCTTTTACGGCACGCTCAATTCGACAGGGAGCGGGCTCGTGGTCAAAACCGGCGAGGGACAGTTCCTTTATCAGGGCGCCGGAATGCTGGGGCATCTGCGCATTGAAGAAGGCAACTGGATCGCGGCCGGCAATTCTCTTTCCGACTGCAAAGTGGAAGTTTCGGGAACGGGCTCGCTGAACCTGCTGGTCAGCAACACGGGAACGTTCTCCGGAGAGGTCACCGCGCTTTCCCGCGACGCGACGCTGCTGCTTTCGCGAAGCTATACGCTGATCAACGACCTCGAGGAACAGCCGGACACCGTTCTCGAAAATGCGGATTCCCTGACGGAAAACGATTACCGCACTTACGGGCCAGGGCTGGACAGCAAGACGGCCGCGCTGCAGATCACGAACACGCAGACGCTTTTCTACGGCACGGTTTCCGTGACCGAGGGCGTCACGCTGATTCTCGGCGAAACCGGCGGGGACGCCTACGCAAGCATTTTCCCCAACGCCGGCAGCATCGAGTTGCTCGGCGACAGCGGAGCGGCCGCGGGCCAGCGCCGCTATTCCACGCTCAACATTTACAGCGGAACGCAGCTCGTACAGAACCTCAGCGGCACGGCGGACGCCTCGGCGGTGACGGTCGGCAGCGGCGCGAAGCTCGTGCTGACGCAGACGAATGCGGACATCACCTACGCCGGCGGCTTTTCCGGCAGCGGCGACCTGGTGAAGCTCGGCGCGAACACGCAGCGCGTGGCGGGCGACCTGAACGGCGAACTTTTCAGCGGGCGTCTCATCGTGCTCGCGGGCGGCGTCGCCGTGGACCAGGGAACATCCTCCGGCGGGACCGCGGCTTTGCTGATGAAGTCGGGAACGTCCGCCTCGTTCAGCGGGCCCGGGCAAGTCTCCGCGCTGATCGGCGAAACGGGATCGACCGTGACGATCAGCGGCGATTTCCGCGTCTCGCAGTCGACCGCGGATACGAATTTCCTGAAAAACCCCGCGAACCTCGTCTACACGAGCGCTCCGGGCGTCTACGACGGCGCCTTCTCGAAAATCTACGCGACCACGGGAACGGACCGCGACGGGAACGACGTGTTCGGGCTGATGAAAACCGGCGGAAGCAATCTTTTCGGCGGCGCGGAAAACGTCTCCTCCTGGCTGCGCGCCACGTTCACGCAGGACGCCGTCGAGGACTTCCTCGCCAGACCCGCCGGCGAGAACCTTTCCTCGGAAATGCAGGAAAGCCTGCGCGAACTCGCCGCGACGATTTCCGGCAGCAGCACGGGCGTGCTGGCGTATCTGGACGGGGACGGCAATCTCAACGCCTCCGGCTGGAACAGCATCGTCGCCGCCGGCGGACTGGAGCTCCTCAAGGAAAAAGATTCGGCTCTCGAAAATCTCCCGGACGAGTCGCTCTACTCCTTCATCACGCATTACGCGAGGATCGCGGATCCCGACTACACCTACCAATTCATCCTGACGCGGAGCAACGCCTCGCAGATCAGCGGCACCTACGGCGTGAGCAACAGCGGGTGGTTTTCAGGCACCGCGCCGAACTACGACCGCTTCGCCGCCTCGTTCGGCTTTTCCGCCGGCGCCGAGGATCAGGCGTTCGCGGGAACGCTTACCGGCGCGGGAAGCCTGATCAAGGACGGCGCGGGAACGCTGAAGCTGACCGGCTCCAACGCCTACACGGGAGCGACGACGGTCAACGCCGGCACGCTGGAAGCGAACCGCAATTCCATTCAGGCGACCTCCGGGCTGAGCATCGCATCCGGCGCGACGTTCGTCGTCAACGCCGGGAAGACCGACGCCAATCCGACGGAAGCGAATCCGGATCAGACTTGGGGAACCGAATACAGCGAACTTTTCTCCGACGGAGACGCGCGCCTTTCCGGCACGGGAACGCTGATCAAGCGCGGCGACGGGAACGTCAGCCTCGGGAACGCGCTGCTCGACGTGCCCGAAGGCGGGCAGGATTTCTCGGGAACGATTCAGGTTTCCGACGGCGCGCTCCGCGCCACGATCAATCCCGCCTTGCGCTCCGCGCTGGACTTCAGCGTGGCGTTCGACGCCGACAAGGCGCGCTTTGAACTCGATTTCGCGCGCGACGGCACAATCGCGAATTCCGCCTTCACTTTCATCGGCGACGCCGCCGCGGAAGTGGCGCTGACGGGTTCGGTCGGCGGGAACGGCATGGGCGTTTTCGCGCTCGATGCGGGAACGACACGGAACGCCGCCGGCGAGCTCGTCGGGAACAACGTGCTGTCCGTTTCCGCGGCCGAATTTTCCGTCAACGAAGCGAAGGTCGACAGCGGCACGCTGAAATTCGTCGTCGAGGCGGGCGTCCGGGATCCGGCGCTCTTCAAAGAAGCGACGCTCGGCGACGGCGCGGAACTTTTCTTCGACCTCGCGGAAGGCAGCGATCTGACGCTCGACGACGCGTCGGTTTCCGGCACGGGAACGCTCGTCGTCGCGACGACGTCCGCGAATGAGGACGGCGTTTACGTCCGCGGGGACATGACGCTCGGCGGGAACGCCGCGCTCGGCGTAAGCGCGCTCCGGCTCGAAGGCGGCGCGGCGCTGACGCTCGCCGACGGCGAGGCCGTCAGCCTTTCTTCGCTGAACACCGACGCGCAGACGACGCTGACGCTCAACCGCGCGCTGACGCTGACCGGCTCCGGCAATATCGCGGGCACCTTCGCCGGCACGGGAACGCTGACCTTCGACGGAAAGAATTCCGCCGAAGGCGTCGCGGGCGACACGCTGACGATCGGGAACGCCGCTGTCGCGCAGGGGACGAAGCCCGCGTTCGGCGGAGACATCAATTTCCTCGGCGGCACGCTTGAATTCGCCGCGGGCGAAGGCGGCACCGTGGATTACGCGGGCATTTCGATTGCCGGGAGCGGGAAAAACGTCGTGAAAACCGGCGCGGGAACGGTGAAGCTTTCCCGCGGGAAGAACGATGACAACGTGATTTCTCTGACGGGCTGGAACGTCTCGGTCGAGGCGGGCGAGCTCGCCGTCAGCGCGGACATGCTTCCGGCGGCGAACCTGCCGGCGTCGCTGGCGATCGCCGACGGCGCGACGTTCCGTTTCTGCGAAGCCTACGCCGGCAGCGGCTGGACGCTCGACAACCTGGCGTTTTCCGGCAAGGGAACGCTCGCCTTCGATTTTGAAGACGCCGCGGCGCTGACGCTCAACAGCTTCGACACGGAAACGTTCGCCGGGATCGTCGAAATCACGAACGCGGGAACGACGCTGACGCTCGGCAAAAACGTCACGGAATTCGCCGCGTTCTCCGGCAAGGGAACGCTCGAAGTTCTCGCCGACAACCTGACGGTGCGCGTCGATTCCAACGCGGACGGCTGGGGCAAATTCGAAGGAACGCTCAAGGGCGACAATCTGAAGGACCTGACCGTCGTCGGCAAGGGAACGCTGATGCTGGTCGGCGACAGCGCGATCCCGGGCTCCGTGACGACCATTCACATCGGCGACGCCGGGAACGGCGGCGGCGCGGGCGTTTCCTCCGCGTGGACGGGAACGCTCGACGCCGTCGGCGAAACCTCGCGCGTGCTGATCGTTTCCGACGGCAGCGGCGACGCGTTCGCGGGAACGACGAAGGTCGGCGGGAACGTCAAAAACCTTTCGCTTTCCCGCAACGGCGAAATTTCCCTCGGCGACGGCGCCGTCGCGAAAAGCTTCAAACTGCAAAAAGAAGACGGCGCGGCGTTCGCGCTCGACGGTTCCGTGAACGTCACGCTTTCCAACGTGGCGGGAACGGATTTGACGCTGAAAAATCTCGACAGCCTGAGCGCGGAAGCGTTCAGCCTGCAGGCGAACCGCGGCGGCGCGCTCGCGTTCAGCGGCAGCGGCGCCGTTTCCGCGCCCGACGCGGGAACGCAGGCGGCGTTCTTCGCCGACGGAGACGCGGCCGCGGAAACGCCGGCGGCGAATCCGAACGCGGGCGTCTGGAACGGGAACATCACCGGCGAAGGCGGCATCCGCGTCGAAAACGGCGCGCACCTGACGCTGACTTCCGCCGTCCAGGACTACGCGGGCGAAACGACGGTCAAGGCCGATTCGACGCTGGTCTACGGCGCGGCGGGAACGGTTTCGCAGTCGTCGAAGCTGACCGTCGAAGCGGGCGGCACGCTTCAGGGCGGCGTCTCGCTCGCGGCGGAAAACTCCGATGTCGCGTTCGCGAGCGGATCGACTTTCGTCTTCACCGGCGAGGCGATCCGCTTCACGGGAACGGCGGAAAAGACGGGCGAGGCCGCGGGAACGATTGCCGTCAAGCTCGACGCCGACGCGCTGACCGAGCGCGGCAAGCGACTCTCGCTGTTCGAAGACGCCTCCGGCGAAGGCGGGAACAAGATTACGTTCGAAGACCTTTCGATTTCCTCCGAAGCCTCCTTGTCTTATTTCAAGGACGCCGGGAACACGGAAAACGGCCTCGCGATCTACATCGTCGCTCCGGATTTGGCGAACGCCGGCGTGAGCCTGCACGAAGGCATCAGCTCCGCGTTCGTCGCCAAGCTCAATGAAATCACGCAGACGACGGACGGCGATTTGAACGTCGCCGCGGGAACGGCGGCGTATCGGCTCGCCGAGACGATCATCAAGACGCCGAACGGCTCGCTCGCGGCGACGCTGAACAACCTGTCTCCTCTGAGCTACGGCGCGATGCTCGCGCTCCCGCAGAGCGGCTTCCTCAGCGACGTCGCGACGATTTCCGCGCGCATCGAACAGCGCCGCTACGACAATTATTCCTCGTTCATCTGGGAAACGAAGAACGACTGGGAATACTTCGTGCAGGGGCAGGGCATGTTCGCCGAAGCCGACGAGGGCGCGACGGACACGCGCACCTTCGACATGAACACCTACGGCATCGTCGCGGGAGCGGACGTGAAGCTCGACGCGTTTTCGGTCGCCGGCTTCGCCGTCGCCTGCGATTACGGCAAGGCGGACATTCACGCCGGAGGCGGAGACATTGAAGCGTATGATTTCCGCGCGACGGCGTTCTACGGCAAGCTCATCGCCGAGCGCTTCTACCTGGACACGGGAGCGCAGATGGGCTTCGCGACTTACGACGTGAAGCGGAACACGCCGCTCGGCACCGCGGACGGCGATGCGACGGGGGTGCACGCGGGAGCGTTCGCCAACTTCGGCATGCTGATCCCGCTGATGCTCAGCGAGGACGAAACGGTCGGGCTCAACCTGATGCCCTACGTCGGGCTGGCGTATTCTTACTACAACATCGGCTCGTTCGACGAAAGCGGCGCGGACACGGCGCTCGACACGGATTCCTTCGACGCGAACAGCCTGCGCGCGAGCATCGGCGCGTCGCTGGCGCTGACGTTCCCGTGCTTCGAAAAGGCCGCGCGGCTGAACCTCGACGTCGCCTACTCGCGGGAACTGCTCGACGCCGAAGCGGACATCGACTACGCGATGCCCGCCGTCTTCGGCGGCGAGAAATTCTCGGCGGAGGCGCCGGCGTTCACGGAAGACACGTTCTCGATCGGGCCGCGCTTCAGCATCGACCTCGACCGCAGCAGCAGCGTCTACGCCGGATACCGCTTCGATTTCTCGACGGATTCCGACACCGCGCACTCCGTGAACATCGGCTTCCGTTCCCGCTTCTGAGGCGGGCGGAAAGCCTTTCGGCTCACGAAGAAAAAGAAAAGGCGTTCCCGCGGATTTTTCCGGCGGGAACGCCTTTTTCGTTTTTCGGAAAAACGAGACCGTCCGCCGGCGCGCGGGAACGCGAGGCGGCGCGGACGCTTTTTTCAGCCGTCCAGCGTCTTCAGATAATCGTCGACGGCGGCGCGCGTGTTTTCGACGAGGAAATCGATTTCTTCGCGCGAAATCACGAGCGGCGGGATGAACACGAGCGTGTCGACGAGCGGGCGCAGCAGCAGCCCGCGTTCCCGCGCGCGCATGCAGATGTTCATGCCGACGCGCGCGCCGACCGGCCACGCCGGCTTGCCCTCGCCGGCGAAAAGATCGATCGCCGCGACCATGCCGCGCTGCCGGATTTCCCGCACGTGCGGATGCCCGCGGAACGCCTCTTCCGTGCGCTTGCCGAGGCAGTCGATCGTTTCCGCGAGCGTTCCCGACGCGATGAGCCGCCGGATTTTCTCGATGTTCTTCAGCGCGACCGCGCACGCGAGCGGATTGCCCGTGAACGTGTGCCCGTGGAAAAACGCCTTGTATTCGTCGAAATTCCCCCAAAAAGCCTCGTAAATTTTTTCCTTCGTCAGCGTCGCCGCCAGCGGCAGATAGCCGGCGGTCAGCCCTTTGCCGACGCAGACGAAATCCGCGTCGATGCCCGGGCGGTTTTCTTCGATCAGGAATTTCCCCGTGCGCCCGAAGCCGACGAAAATTTCGTCCAAAATCAGGTGGACGCCGTATTTCGCGCACAGCGCGGAAACGGCTTCGACGAAGCCCGGCGGCTGCAGCTTCATGCCGCCGGAGCCTTGGATTTCCGGCTCGATGAGGACGCAGGCGGTCGTCGCGCTTTTTTCCTTCAGAATCGCTTCGAGCGCGGCGAGCGAGCGCGAGGCGTCCGCGCGCGAGACGTTCCCGCGGCATTCGACGCACTCCGGCGCGGGAAAGCGGTCGACCGGGAAAAACCAGGGCTTGAAGCGCGCGTGGAACGCGCCGCAGTCGCCCAGCGCCATCGCGCCGAAGGTGTCGCCGTGATACGCGTCGCTCATCGCGACGACGCCGCGGCGCTGCGGCTCTCCGACGAGCTGCCAGTATTGGAACGAAAGCTTCACGGCGACTTCGACCGCCGCCGCGCCGCAGTCGCTGAAAAACACGCGCGGGAGCCGGTCGCCCGTGAGCGCGGAAAGCGCTCCCGCGAGGCGCGCGCTCGGCACGCTGCTCAGCCCGAGCATCGTCGAGTGCGCGACGGCATCGAGCTGTTCCCGCAGCGCGGCGTCCAGGTCCGGATCGCGGTGCCCGAGCGTGTTCGTCCAAATCGAGGCGTTCGCGTCGAGGTAGGCGTTCCCGTCGGTGTCGAAGAGCCGGCAACCTTCGCCGCGCGCGATCTGCAGGCGCGGGAACGCCATGTATTCGCGCATCTGCGTGAACGGGTGCCAGCTGTGCTCCGCGTCGAGCCGCGCGATTTCTTCCGTGAGCGGATTTTTCATAGGCGGCAAACATTAAGCCTTCTTCGGAAAAATTGAAACGCGGAATGCGCGGGCAGCCGTTTTCCTCCGGGAAATAGCGGTTTGAAAAACGGCGCCCGAGCGCGTAATCTCGTTCCCGCTTATGAACGGAAAAGCTTTTCATGCCCGGCGCGGCGATTTTTCCCGCGCGCCGCGTTCCCGCCGCACTCCTCC
>ERZ779737.1546-NODE-1546-length-17444-cov-6.996377_pt1 | contig 17444 bp, 17 predicted proteins | sample MGYA00511889_ERZ779737 | MGnify/ENA primary metagenome ERZ779737 (study PRJEB29588, sample SAMEA2163575) | human gut metagenome | biome: human gut; feature: human-associated habitat; material: faeces | place: Denmark | collected 2008/2010 ...
TTAATATCATTAACTGTCTTAACATTACTTGCTTCTAAGATAATCTTAGTAATCATTTCTCCACCCTTACCAATTACATCCTTAATTTTATCTGGATTAATTGTAAATGTTTCAACTTTTGGAGCATATTTAGATAATTCTTTTCTTGGTTCAGGAATTACACTTTCCATTAAATCAAGTATTTGCATTCTTGCTTTCTTAGCTTGCGCAAGAGCCTCTTTCATAATTGTTTTTGTAATACCTTTAATCTTAATATCCATTTGAAGTGCACAAATACCTTTTCTAGTACCAGCAACTTTAAAATCCATATCTCCTAAATGGTCTTCCATACCTTGAATATCAGTTAATATTGTATAGTTTTTACCATTTGTTAATAGTCCCATTGCAATACCTGCAACTGGTGCTTTAATTGGTACACCTGCTGCCATCAATGATAAACATCCAGCACAAATTGATGCTTGAGAAGATGAACCATTTGATTCTAATATTTCAGATACTACTCTTATAGTATATGGGAATTCTTCTTCACTTGGGATTACTTGAAGAAGTGCTCTTTCGCCTAATGCACCATGTCCAATTTCTCTTCTTCCTGGACTTCCATATCTTCCTGTTTCACCTACACTAAATTGTGGGAAGTTATAATGTAGCATAAATCTTTTTGAATCTTCTACTCCAAGGCCATCTAATATTTGGTTATCTGTTAAGCTTCCTAGTGTAGTAATACTTAAAGCTTGTGTTTGTCCTCTTGTAAATAATGCTGAACCATGTGTTCTTGGAAGTAAATCTATACTTGCAGATAATGGTCTTATTTCATCAACTTTTCTTCCGTCTGGTCTAATTTTTTCATCTGCAACTAATCTTCTAAATTCACTTTTTTCTATATCTGCTAAAACTAATTTAACTTTTGTAAGTAATGTTTCAAGTAATATATCATCTATACCAATATTTTTATCAGTATAATGTTTTATTACTTCTTCTTTTACTCTTTCTACTGCTTCATTTCTTTCTAGTTTATCTTTTATTTTTATTGCTTCAATCATTTCAGTTTTAGCAAGTAATTCTACTTCTTCTCTTAACTTAGTTTCTATATCAAGAACTTCATATACCATTTTTTCTTTACCAATTTCTTTAATTATTTTATTAGCAAATTCTAGTAATTCTTTTATTGCATCATGTCCAAACATTATTGCATCAAGCATATCATCTTCACTAACTTCTTTGCTTCCTGATTCAACCATGTTAACAGCATCCATTGTTCCTGCAACTGTTAAATCAATATCACTTTCTTCCATTTCTTCTGCAGTTGGATTAATTATAAACTCGCCATTAACTCTACCAACTTTTACACCAGCAACTGGACCATTAAATGGTATCTCACTTATTGATACAGCTAGTGATGAAGCAAATAAAGCTGTCATTTCTGGTGTATTATCTTGATCTACTGATAATATTTCATTTACCACATCAACTTTATTCCTAAAATTTTCAGGGAATAATGGTCTCATAGGTCTATCAATCATTCTTGCACATAATGTAGCCGCTTCTGTTGGTCTTCCTTCCCTTTTTATAAATCCACCTGGTATTTTACCTACAGCATATTGTTTTTCCATATATACAACTGTAAGTGGAAAGAAATCAGATAATATATCACATTCTTTTGATACAGTTGTTGCTGCTAATGTTACTGTATCACCATATCTAACAAGAACTGCACCTGCTGCTTGCTTAGCTAATTCTCCATTTTCTACTACAATCTTTCTTCCTCTAAAATCTAATTCAAATATTTTCTTATCCATAACAACATCCTTTCAAAAATAAAAGGCACTCAAAAAAGAATGCCTACTTTCTTAATCCTAATTTTCTAACTATTTCACGATATTTTGTAACATCGTTTTTCATTAAGTAATTTAACTTATTACGTCTTTGTCCAACTTTCATAAGTAAACCTCTTTTTGAATGATAGTCATGCTTATGAACTTCTAAGTGACGAGTTAAATCCTCGATTTCTTTAGTTAAAATTGCTATTTGAACTTCCATTGAACCTGTATCATTTTCACTTTGCCCAAATTCTCTAACAATTTTAGCTTTTTCTTCTTTAGTTAAAGCCATTTTATTTCCTCCTTATATTAATTTCCGCCATATTCTGAGTGAAAGTTGGAGAATCTAATCACTAAGAATTGGTAACACTTAGTAATATACACTATTTTTTCATATATATCAAGTGTTTAACTAAATTATTTTATTGTTTAACACTATTAAATATGTTATAATTTCTATGTAGAGGTGAATGTATGAAAAGAAAACTATTATTATTATTTACAATGCTATTTACTGCATATCCAGTTTTTGCTGATAAAGTTGATTGTGGTGCTTTTGCAGATATAACTAGACCTGCTGCAAAAATCATTATGATTGCTGCACCTATATTAACACTTATTTTTTGTTCAGTTGATTTTCTTAAGGCTACTGTTGATCAAGATTATTATGATCCAAAAAAGCCTGAACCATTAAAAGTAGCATTTAATAATAGTATTAAAAGAATAATTATATGTGTAATAATACTTTTATTACCAATAATTGTTAATATGATTATTAGCTTTACAAATGCTGGAGATTTATGGAGTTGTTGGTAAAAAATAAAAACAGTTTAACTGTTTTTTATTTTTATCTTTTTATTTTAATAGAAGATATTTTATTATATTCATTTATAAAGAAATCATCAGTCATACCTGCAATATAATCAATAACAATTCTTTCTTTTTTAGTATTATTTTTATAATCATTACTCATATTATTTAAAAATATTTTATAAATATCATCTTCTAAATTATTATTATTTAATGCTTTTAAACATGATTTAAATAGTGAATTATACATTTCTTCATATGTTTTTAGTTCATTATTATCATGTATTTTTTTATATATATTTTTATAGTTATATTCTATTAATTTATTAAGTGCATTATATACTTTGTTTGAAAGTTTTATATATGGTTTATTATAACTATTATTAATAACATCAGTAACTAATGCATCTACTATTTTATCGTTTGTATTTCCTAATACATCTGTAATAGATTTATCTAAATCTTCTCTTTTTAATATTCCCAATCTTATTGCATCTTCTAGATCTTTACCAACATATGCGATTATATCTGATATTCTTACAACACAACCTTCTTTTGTCATCGGTATTAGTTTTTTTGAATATGAATCATCTTTATATACTTCACTATACTCATTTAAGAATTCTTCTTTTGTTTTTTTCTTTGGATAGTATTCTTTATTTAGTACTTCCCCATTATGACATAGTATAGCATCTAGTACTTGTACTGAAATATTTTTACCTACTCCATTATTTTCTAGTGTAATAAGTGTTCTTACGCTTTGAATATTATGTGCGAAAACGCCACATCCATTTTTCTTGCTTATTTCATTTAAAATTTTTTCTCCTTCATGCCCGAATGGTGGATGTCCTAAATCATGACCAAGTGAAGACGCTTCAATTAAATCTTCGTTTAATTGTAACCCTCTTCCTATAGTTCTTGCAATTTTACTAACAAACTGCACATGTGTCATTCTCTTACTTATATTATCATTATCACTAAATGAGAAAACTTGTGTTTTATCTATATATCTTGTATAAGATAGTGAATATAAAATTCTATCTGCATCTCTAAAAAATCTTGGTCTTATATCATTTTCCTCATCTTTTAAAAGAATGGCCTCATTATCAGTACATGCATATTTAGATAATTTTTTGTTACTCATTCTTTTTTTTATTACATCTAATTTATTCATACTAATCCATCTTACTTTCTTCTACTATATATAGTTTTTCTCCATCTTTAATTAGAGTGAATTTAGCACTTGTATCATATCCTAAATCTTTTTTATATTCAAAAGTCATATCTAAAATATATGCTTCATAACTTATCTTATCAATTTCATATGTACCTTTTTCTACTTTTTCTGTTTTTACATTACTTACTTCAGGCAATTCTTGATTTCTTTTACCATCACTATTATTTTCTATATATTTATACATTGTATTTCTTGCATTTAATATAAAGTTATCTTTAAAATCACTTTTTATATATTGTAATCCTCCAATATCATCTTTACTCAGTTTATTATTTAATGTATAAAAATCAATAATAAAAAGCTTGGTTACATCTTCTGCATACTTATTATAATCAATTTCACTCGCATCTAATACTTTTTTTAAATCTTTGAACGTTTCTTTATATAAAGAACTATCTCTTTTATATACAGTATAATCATATTTTATAGTTTCTTCTTTATCAATTTTTGTATTTGCTTTTTTATTTGGAATAAATATAGTAAGAACATATATACCCATTGCTATAATTAATGCGATTATTATAATAAAAATTATTTTCTGTAATTTATTTATATTTTTCATTTTATCACCACTATAATTATATCATGTATTATATAGTTAGTAAATTAATGATTATTTAAGTAGACGTAAAATAGATTAATTATTATAAATAAAAAAGATTAAAAAATTGTAACATTTTTTAATCTATTATCTATTTAACTATTTAGATTGACCATAAGTTGATCCACTTAATTGGTTTTCACCTAATTGTACTAAACGTTTTGTGATTTCACCACCAACTGAACCATTAGCTTTAGAAGTTGTATCAGCACCTAATGTAACACCAAGTTCATTAGCGATTTCGTATTTCATTTGTTCTATAGCTTGTTTAGCTTGTGGAGCAACTAATTTACTGTTACTTGATTTCATGTGTTTTCACCTCCTGTACACTAATATCATGTACAGGTTGTTTTTTTTAATACGTATTTTCTTTTGGTAATTTATGGTTATAAAATATCATTAAATTCTTTTTGCTTTAAATTACTAACTACTTCTATATTTTTAACACATTCATTTATTAATTCTTCATAATCAAATAAATTCTCATATTTGATACATTTATCTAAATCAGGATTAATAACTGGATGTTTAGGTAAAAATATTGTACAACAATCTTCATATGGCAAAATAGATGTTTCATAAGTATCAATTTTTTTAGCTATATCAATTATCTCTAACTTATCAAAACAAACTACAGGTCTTATTATTGGATAATTAGTAACATTATTAATTACTTGCATACTTGTTAAAGTCTGACTAGCTACTTGTCCTACACTCTCACCATTAATAATAACATAACCACCATTTTTTTTAACAACTTCTTCACTAATTCTATACATCATTCTTCTCATTATGGTTATCATATATGTAGAATCTATATTTTGATATATAGCTTCCTGTATCTCCGTAAAATTAATAACATGCAATTTAATAACATTTTGATATTTAGCTAATTTTTTAACTAATGAAATAACTTTATTTTTAGCCTGAATACTAGTATGCGGAGGAGATTCAAAATAAATACATTCAATATTTATACCTCTTTTCATAGCCAAATAAGCACTAACTGGAGAATCTATACCACCAGATAACATCAACAATCCTTTTCCAGCTACACCACCAGGATAACCACCAGCACCCGTAATTTCCTTTGAATAAATATATGTATAATCATGTCTTATTTCTATCTTAAGTAAATATTCTGGATTATGAACATCAACTTTTATATCAGGAATATTTTTTAAAACTAAACTACCAATAATATTATTAAATTCATAACTAGGAATACTAAAAGATTTATCAGCCCTATTAGTCTCCACCTTAAATGTTTTAAAAGATATATTCTTAACAACATCCAATACACCATTCTTAATATCTATAACATTAGTATTAACCTTATAAGCTAAAACAATACTATGTATACCAAATATATTTCTAAGTATATCAATAATTTCCTTCTCATTCTCATCTGTCTCAATAAACATTCTAACCCTATTCTTAGTTATCTTAACATTATACCCCTTTAAAAAAGACTTAATATTGTTATATAACGTATTAACAAACAAATTCCTATTAGCCTTCTTCGTAGTTAACTCTCCATATTTAATTAATATTATTTTTTCCATATTATCCACCCATTAATGATTATAGAAAAAAAAAGACATTAAGTCAATTAATTTATAAAAGACTTAAGTCTTACATTATAAATATTTATTTAACACTTCATTCAACTTATTTTTATTTATTGGCTTTAACAAATAATCATCAAATCCATTTTCCTTATAACTATTATCATACTCTACATTACTATCCTTAGTTAATAAAACAACAGGTATATCAAAATTTCTAATACTATGAAGTTTCTTAACAACCTCATCACCACTCATATAATGCAAATCCTCATCTAATAATATTAAATCAAATTTTTCCTTATTTCGTATTTTATCCAAACACTCACGACCACTTAACACACTAAATAACTCAATATCACTATCTTTTAACAATTTCTCTATTATCAAAAAAAGAAATACTAATTAATATTTCTTTAAATTAATTCTATTTTTCTTTTAAATATCTTTTTAGTAAAAATGTTAAAAAATAAGGAAATGTATAAAATTTACCATTAAATCCAATGTTTTTATTACATAATTTAATTCCATAATTTATATCTTTATATAAATTACTATCTATTAAATTATTTAATGAAACTGTTGAATTATCATTAGCTTTAACTTCCACAGGAATCAATGAATTAGCATCCCTAATAAAGAAATCCATTTCTATAGTCCCCTTTTCATTTTTATAAAAATATAATGAATAACCCAACTTAACAAGCATATCTGCTACAACATTTTCGTATATAGCTCCCTTATATGTATTAAAATTCTTATTATTTCTCAAGTCTTCTTGTGCTTCTTCATCAAGAGATCCTATTAAAAGTCCAGTATCACTAAAATAAATTCTATAATTATCAGGATTATAATTTCCTTTTAATGGAAGACTTAATTGATCAAGACAATAACATACATTTATTATACCAGCATTATTAAGCCAATCAACAGTTCCAACATACTCACGATTTCTAGCACCATGTTCTACTTTTGATATTTGGAATTTCTTATTTTCATTACCAAGAAAAGCAGGAATTTTATTATAGACATTTAATATTCTTGCTTTATCAAGACCTGTTGCATATTTAGTTATATCTTCTTTATAATCAAGAAGGATTTGTTTTTGCATATTTAATATTCCACTATAGTTTTTATTTACTATAAACATTCTAACTATAGCAGGCATCCCACCAATAACCATATATTCATGAAAATTGTCAAACATTACATCATATTCAAGTTGTGAAAAAGGCACACAATTTTTCATATGATAGTATAAATCTTCTATTTGTTCATCTTTATACCCTTTAGCCCATAAAAACTCTTCAAAATCCATTGAATACATTTCATAATCTTGTTTATTTCCAACACTATTTGATTCAATTTCTTTATAATTAATACCCATTAATGAACCAGAACAAATAATATCATATCTACCATCAATATTAAACGCTTTCAAAGAAGTAGCAACATTTATACAATCCTGTATTTCATCAAAAAATATCAAAGTTTCATAAGGAACAAATTTAAAATTAGGATTAATTAATGAAATATTCTTTATAATAGTATCTACATCAAATCCATCATTAAAAATAGACTTATATTGCTTTTGCAAAGCAAAATTAATTTCTACAACGTTATTATAATTATTTTTAGCAAAATTTTCAATAGCATCAGTCTTTCCTATTTGCCTAGCACCTTTTACAATAAGTGGCAACTTATCTTTATTATTTTTCCAATCAATTAAAAAGTCATCTATCTTCCTTCTAAGACGTATCACATTCATCACCTCTAAATACATTATATCACAAAATTCCAAAATTAAAAAGTATTATTATCACATTTTTCCGATATTTTTATCTAGATTTATCACAAAATTCCAAAAAGCATTAATTATCTCTCTTATACATCATAAGTAATTTTAAATCTTCTAAATCCTTATCCCTATTTAATCCCCTTTTTAATTTAATAATTTCTTCAACATCTTGCACAGGTATCCCATCTATAATTCTTTTATTACCATAAAAATACGTAACACCAAAATTAATATAATCACCCATCATGTAACATTTATCTCCATTTATATCATATCTCTCAAAAACACAATCATAATTATCAAGTAAATACTTATAATAATCCCAAGTTACAGATATATCTATATCTCTAGTATATTTCTTTATTCCATGTAAAACCATTGCTGAACTAGACAATACTACATATTTATCACAATCAAAATTATATTCATTTAATATTTCTATTATTTTTTCTCTATTTAACATACTACTCACCTTATCTTATCAACATTAATTTTCTTAAATATCAAATAACTTAAAGAAGTATAAAACACCGTCATAATTACACTATGAGTCAAAATTTTAAATAATAACCCCACTCCATAACTACCATATCCAATAACATTTAATACTATAAAACTAACCAAATGATAAATAATTATAGCAATCAACGTTTTAATATTAATAGTAAAAATATTATTAGGCATAACATAATCCAAATATTTAACCACATAATATATCAAAACAAATATAATAACATTTAACAATATCACATTTGTATATACCATATCAAATAACATACCAAGAATTAATATAATTATCAAATATTTCTTATCATAACTAAACAAATGATAAATCATAACAATACTAATAACTGTATATATTGTTTTAAAATAACTAATACTATCTATAGAGAAATTTGTATACAAAGACATAAAACCATCTAACAAAAAAGAAACAATAACATATATCAAAACATACACCATATTAAACACTCTTTCTCTTTAAAACAGCTACATAATTAATATCTTCAAAATCAGCACTAGGTTTAACCTTAATAATCTTAGACAAATCATATTCATCAGTAGTTATTGAAGAAACAGTACCCACTAATATTCCACGAGGAAAAACTCCACCTAACCCACTAGTATATACATAAGCACCATTTTCAATATGATCTGTATTACTAATACCTTCCACAATCAAAGATTTATCATTATAATTATATCCATTAATAACCCCATAATAATTTGTATTATCAGAATTACTAATCAAAACACTTATCTTATTATTTTTATCATTAGTACTAAGCAATTTAACATTAGAAGTAAAAGCCGTAACAGAAACAACTTTACCAATAAGTCCTTGTGCATTAACCACTATCATATCTACCAAAACACCATTATGACTACCCTTATCAATTGTAATAGTATTGTACCAATATGAAACATTCCTACTAATAACCGTAGCATTTAAATATTCATATTCTGTTAATGTATGACTAATATTAAGTTCTTCCTTCATATCTTCTAACTCTTTCCTAAGTAATTTATTCTCAGCCTCTATAGAATCTACCCTATCCAAAGAATTCTTTAAAACTTCATACTTTTCCCTTATATCCTTAAGTTCAAAAAATTCACCAACTTTATCTACCACATAATTAAATGGATATAATACCACTCTTTCAATAGCCATAACACTATCCTTAACTAACCACTCAAATTTATTTAACTTCCTATCTTCCTTTAAAGTAAAAGAAAAAATAACAAACACCAAAACAATAAAAGCTATACCTAATAATACAATATATTTTAGTTTCATATCTTTCTTTTTTCTTCTCATAACATCACTTTCCTAATAATTATTATATACTATTTTATAAAAGAATAAACATAAATATATAAATAAAAAACTAATACCACTATCATATATATATAATACACAATATTAGATAATATATCTAATTTAATACCCATATTCTTATAAATAAATAACATAACTATACCAAGTATACTAAAAAACAACCCCAATTTAAATAACGGCAATTCATATTTAATAATAATATCATTCTCACCATAAGATAACTTAATAGACAAAAAATTATCTAAATACTTATCCGTATCAACTAACTTACCATTATTATATACCTTAAGTCCTAAAATATTATTAATAGGTAAAAATAAAGACTTATCACTATCCATATTATTAACTAACACATTATAACCATTACCATATTCATTAATAACAATATCATCACTAACACTATTAATAAAATTAATATAATCATAATAATCAATAACACCAATATCTATACCTGATATATAAACATCATCCTTAAAATATATCTCAATATTAACATTACATTCATACATACCCAAATACTTAATATAATTATTAAAATCATATATATATTGATCATTAATAACAATATAATCAACATATTCACCATAATCAACCAAATCTATATATACCATTCCCTTAGAAATATCGTATTCCCTCTTCAAATAACTAACCGTATCATTAACATCCATATATTCAATACGTATAATATTAGATCCCCCAAACAAATCATAAAATATTCTATTATGTAAATAAAAACCACTCAAACCATCATAGTCATAATTACCATCATCATATATAACACCAAAAGGCAATTTATAATTATATTGATATAACTTATAATCACTACTCTCACTAACCAAAGAATAAATATTATCATCCATACTATTCTTAGAAATAATATTATTCATATATAACAAATTATCAATAAGTATAGTACCACCCAAAGACCTAATACACGTATCAGTATTTAAATAACCAAGACTACTATAAACATCCGTCATCCCTTTAGGTAATATATGTAACCAATTATCCAAAGTAGATCTATTAATAACAAAACCATAATCAGGACTATAAGAAGAATAATTCATCTTATACCTCTCTATATCATTATCTCCCAAATATAAACTATCATTAAGATTATTAGCATCTCTAACCAAAAAATAACCAGAAGAATAAAACATTGTCCAAGAAGTTGTAATATAAATACTAACAAGTGTCACAATACCTAACATAAAATTTATAACTCTCTTATTACCACAACATAAACTACAAACATAAGAAATAATTATAACAAAAGATATACCTATAACATATTTAAATACCTTACTATCATTAAAATCTAATAATAAATACGATTCCCTTATATCATCTTTAAAAATATAATTTAAATATATAGCCCCAATTATTCCAATAATAGATATAATAAGAAATATATAATTAATCTTCTTATTCTTAATATCATATTTCTCAATATAATATAAACTACCCATAATTAATATAAAATTAGTAATAAAAGAATATCTATAAGGAAAAGACCAATGACTACCAAAATGTAAAGCTAAATTAATAGGTTCAAATATAACACCAATAAAAAATAATATAAACAAAATAAGAAAACTAATAACATTTTTTCTATCCTTACCCATCTTAAACATAAGCATAAAAAATAAAATAATAGCCAAATAATTACCAATAAAATATATTATTTTATTAATAGTACAACCAAATAAAGGATAATTAGAATTATTTGATAACCTACTAGATAAAATAGTTTGATAAACACTAGGAATAACACTAAAAGAAGAAATAAATAAAGAAATCAACGTAGAAATACCAAGCATAAGTATTACTTTCTTATAATTATCCTTTTTAAATAAACTAAGCCTAATAAAAGAATAAAAAACTATAAATATAAGTATAAAAGCACTAATATAATAAGAAATAATTAATGATAAAGACAAAGTAATAATATACCCCATATACTTATTCTCAAATAATAATTTATCTAAAAATAATACAATCAAAGGAAATAAAATAACAGAATCTAACCACATAATATTAAAATAATTAAGTAATATCCAACCATTAAAAGTATATACAACAGAAAATAATATTTGGTAAAAATTACTCACCTTATAAGTATTTCTAATATAAATATAAGAAGTCAAAGATAACAAACACATCTTAATAATAACTAATACATTAAAAAAATTTATTATTTCACTCCTCTTAACAAAATAAACCAACCAAGTAATAGGACTAAAAATACTACCCTGTATAATCATCGAAGTATATATACTATTACCAAGACCAATATCATCATATATCACTGACGCATTACCATGTAAAAAATCATATATACGATATAATACAGGAATAAATTGATAATCAGCATCCACTTGAACAATAGAATTAACCCCAAAAGGATATAAATCATTACACCAAAAAACTATTGCTAATAACACCAAAGTTACTAAAGAAGGTACTAAATACTTAAATATTTTCTTCATAAACATCACTATAAAAATTATATAATAAAAAGAAAAAAAAATAAATAAAAAGAATATAGTTGTATAACACTTCTATATTCTTAATTTATTAATTTTCTCTAAATCCTCTAAAATACCATACTGAGTAAACTAGAGCACCAATACCAAATAATAATACTAAATATATAACAATACTACCTGTTTGAGGATTATCAATTGGATCATCATTTTGACTTGGATCAGGAGTATCCCCTCCACCATTAGAAGACTCCCATACCGCATCAAGATAAATATTATTATTAACAGTTATTTTAGTTCCAAGAGAATAAGAACCCCATGAACTTATTTCTTTTCCATCACATGTTAATGCATCAAATTTTTTTGGAAAAATAATTGTATCTCCTTTAGTAACAGTTTTAGTAAATTTACCATTATTCTTTAATTGAGTACATACTTCAGAATTTGTAGTTGAACTACATACAAAAGTACCACTACAATTTTTCTTTAACACTACTTCATATTTAACAGAACTTGAACTTGAACTTGAACTTGAACTTGAACTTGAACTTGAACTTGAACTTGAAGAATTTCCTGAATTTATAGGTACCCAGTTTGCTTTTAAAGTTGTATTTGCAGTAGGTTTAAAATTGCCAATTTTACCAGACCAATCTTTAATTTTTTTATTAATACCTGGACACCTAATAGTTGGTAATTGAATTGAAGAACCAGCAGAGACTACATACTCAAAACTTTCTTCTGGATTACTATTAAAAGCCAAACATATCTTACCTGAGACTGAGTCCTCACAAGTACAATCTCCATACCATACATTACTAGGAGCATTAAAATTAAATGTTACAGTAGTAGAAGTCAACTTCCTCCATTTAACTGTAAGTTTTCGTTCAATCATTTTATAAGTTTTTTGCGAAGAATCTAGTACAGCAGTTTCATCAGAAGTTATAGGCAATTTATAATAATTATTTGATGATCGGCCAATACTACCAACATTTGAATCAAAACCATCAAAAACATAACCTTCCCTAGTAAGTGGAATATATTTTATATAAACATTCCCACCTTTATAAGAACCATCTGCCGTCTGATACAACAGATCACTAACTTGGTAATACATTGAATTTGCGCTACCACGATCATCTATAGTAACCTTAACTAAAGGTTGATTATATGCATACTTGCATTCATTTTCATAATCATAATAATTTATTGTTAAATTTTCCCTTCCAACATCAATAATATCAGGATCAGTAATATCAGTAGAAGGAAAAGCATATACAAATTCACCTGTAAATGAATCATTAGGATTACTAGGATAAAATATCATATGAAAATTACCTTTATTCCTAAATCTTTGAGACTCATAAGAATTTATACCTTGCAATTTAAAAGTGCAACAAAAAGTATCACTATAACATATTCTACTACCCCCAAGATTAGTATAACTAACTAATCCTCTTCCTTCAAAAGCACCTTCAGGCCCACCCCAAGGTTCACTATATTCTGGATATTTACTTTTATATCTTGTAACTAATTTATTAGTCTTTTTAATACCATATTCAGTATCTAATGTAAAACTTGTAAATTCTACCCACTCATCTGTATTAGGATCTAGTAGTTGAAATCCAGATATATTTTTTAAAGTATCTTTTGTCATTTCGCAACCTGATATGCCATCTGAACGAAAGCCAAAATTGCCATCCCCCTTACAAGTAGCTATAGTAGATATTTTTACAGCAGCATCTGTTTCTTCTGCCCTAGTATTCTTAAAATTATATACTGTTACAAATGTTGCTACTAATAAAAATAAAAAACTAATCACCATTAATGTATATCTTCTCTTATTTGATTTTTCCACTATTGTACTCCTTTTCTAAATATTATCTTCTAATTCATTAAGCAACTCTAATTCAGAATTTAATATATTTTTTATTTTTTCTTTTGAAACTTTTATTTTCTTTTCTAATAACATTTTTTCTTGTTCTATCTTTTCTGCTTTAATTAAAGCTTCATGAACAATACTATTAGCATTATTCTTAGCTTCATCTAAAATTATATCAGCTTCCTTTTTAGCCAATTCTTTAATTCTATCAGACGTATCTTGTACAGCTAATATAGCTTTTTCTAATTTACTATAATCAGTCGTATTATTATTTTTTAGTTGATTAGTTAATTTTTCAATTTTCGCAATATACGTAACATTTTCAGTATTTAGTTTTTCTAATCTAGCTATTACTATATCAATAAACCTATTTACTTCATCAATATCATAACCATTTTGTACAACATTAAATCTCTTCATACTTACCAATCCAATTCATCTTTATCAGTATTCTTACTATTATCATCATCAGATATAGTACCCTCTACATTTACATTCTTTGGAGTACATAAAAATATACCTACACCTATTTTCTGTAAATCACCACCTATCGCATAAACAGTACCACTCAAAAAGTCAATTATTCTTTTAGCTTGCTCTGTAGTAACCCTTTTCATATTTACAACAACAGTATTTCTTTTTTTCAAATGATCCGCAATTTGTTGACTCTCCGAAAAGGCTCTAGGTTCTAGTAAGATCATTTTACCATTACCATCTGGTAATGCCACCTTACTTTCACTATAATAAGCATCTTCATCCACTTCATCTGTTATCATTTCTTTAAGTTTCTTAAAGGCCACAATCACACCTCCTTTTATATAAATACCCTAATACAAAAGATATTTTTCTACTCTATTTCAATTTTACTATAAAGAGTTTTATTTTGCAATACCTAAAATAAATTAATTTCTAGTAATAAATTAATTTCTAGTAAAATACATTCTTTAAATACAATCCCTCAGGATTTGCCGTTTTACCAGATATAGTTCTATCCTCTTTATCTAATATTTTTATTACTTCTTCAGGATTTCTCTTACCTTCCCCTATTTCTATTAATAATCCAACCATATTTCTTACCATATATCTTAGAAAACCAGTTCCCACAAAAGAAATAGTAATTTTATTTAAATCCCTACTATCTCTTACTATACTAGTAGTACTTATTTTTCTAACATAATCAACTATATCATCATCACTCTTAGTAAAAGATTTAAAATTATGTTCACCCTCTAAATATTTAAGTCCTCTTTCCATAGCTACTAAGTCTAATTTCTTATTATACTGATAAACATAGTTCCTTTCTATAGGATTATATTCTCCCATATTAAGTATATAAATATATTCCTTACCTATAGCATTAAATCTAGCATGAAAATCATCATTAACCTCTTCTATTTTCTTTACATATATATCTTCTGGTAATAACGAATTTAAAGCTTTTAACAATTTATCACAATCAATCTTCTTTTTTAAATCAAAATGTGCTTTTTGATTTAAAGCATGTACTTTAGCATCCGTTCTCCCAGAAGCATGAATATCCACACTAATATCATTATTTATCTTTTTTAAAACACTTTCTATTTCTTTTTGTACTGTTCTTCCCTTAGGTTGTTTTTGATACCCTAAAAAGTTAGAACCATCATAAACAAAAGTCATAAAATACCTCATATACAACTACCTCTCTTACTAAGATTATAACAAAAGGAACAAGAAAAATAAACTATTCTTTTAGCATCTTTCTTGCTTCTTTATATTTAGGGTAATATTTTGAAACCTGTAACCAAAAATTCTTACTATGATTAGGATATATAAAATGAGATAATTCATGAACAATAACATAGTCTAAACAAGTAATATCATACTTATATAATTCACTATTTAAAGTAATATTATTATTCCTTATATTACATACTCCCCATCTAGAAGTCATTTTTCTTATCTTCAAATTAGGTTTAGGTATATTTTCTACATATTCATTATACCAATACATTAACCTATCAGAAAATATTTTATATATTTCTTTATTTAAATATTTATTTAATTCTTTCTCATTCTTTACATAAATCTTATCACAAGTTATATCTATTTCATTAAAACTACCATATACAATATCATATTTCTTACCAAACAAATAAAAGTAATTATTTTTTTCATTTAACTTATTATCTTTCTCTAACATCTTTATAATACTATTCTTATTATTAATTATAATTTCTTTTATTTTTCTGTCACTAACCATATAATTAGTAGTAACTACCAAAACTCCATTCTTAACCCTCATATAAGTATTCTTATTATTCTTTCTAACTATTTTCAAATTAACTAATATATTATCAATCTCTATACACATAAAATACCACATAAAAAAGGCTTAATAGCCTTAAAATTTAACTTTAACATTTTCACGTTCTTTTTCATCAATTTTAAAGTAGTCATAACTTTTAAATTTAAACATATTAGCTACTATATTAGATGGAAACATGGCTACTATATTGTTATATGACATAGCAGTATCATTATAAAATTGTCTTGAATAAGCAATTTTATCTTCAACTTCTTTTAACTCATTTTGTAATGATTTAAAATTTTCATTAGCCTTTAATTCAGGATATGCTTCACTTAAAGCAAATAATTTATTTAAAGCACCAGTAATTTGATTTTCAGCATCTACTTTTTCATTAATAGAATTAGCAGTAACTGCTTTATTTCTTGCTTCAATAACTCCTTCTAAAGTCTCTTTTTCATGTTTTGCATAGCCTTTAACAGTTTCAACTAAATTTGGTATTAAATCATATCTTTTCTTTAATTGAATATCAATTTGACTAAATTGATTTTCGACCTTATTTCTAGCATTTACCAATTTGTTATATACACTTACTACATATATAGCAATCAAAACTACTATAGCCAATACTATAAAAAATATTTTCATATATATCCTCCTTTATTTAATTATACTATAAAAATCAAAAAATTAACAATATATTTTATAAAATATACTAAATAAAAGTAATATTTTATAGTTTTTATAAAAAATATCGAAAATTTATATATTTTTTTTACACAAAATGGTTGATTATTAATTTTTTTTGTTATATAATGAACTAGTCAACGCAAAAAAGAAATGCCTGAGTGGCGGAATAGGTAGACGCACAGGACTTAAAATCCTGCGAGATTCAACCCTCGTGTCGGTTCAAGTCCGACCTTAGGCACCAATTATTATGGAGGAATACCCAAGTCCGGTTGAAGGGATCGGTCTTGAAAACCGAGAGGTCGTGAAAGCGGCGCAGGGGTTCGAATCCCTTTTCCTCCGCCATAGTTGTTTATGTTATCGCGGGATGGAGCAGCTCGGTAGCTCGCTGGGCTCATAACCCAGAGGTCGTAGGTTCAAATCCTTCTCCCGCAACC
>ERZ779737.1547-NODE-1547-length-17431-cov-2.386568_pt1 | contig 17431 bp, 14 predicted proteins | sample MGYA00511889_ERZ779737 | MGnify/ENA primary metagenome ERZ779737 (study PRJEB29588, sample SAMEA2163575) | human gut metagenome | biome: human gut; feature: human-associated habitat; material: faeces | place: Denmark | collected 2008/2010 ...
GGTCACACGCCAATTGTACTTTTTGGCGGAGGCACTGGCTTAATTGGAGACCCTAGCGGTAAGACTGATATGCGTAAAATGCTAAGTTGTGAAATTATTTCACATAACATAGACTGTTTTAAAAAACAAATGTCTCAGCTAATTGATTTTTCTAACAACAAAGCCATAATGGTAAATAACGCAGACTGGCTTTCTAACCTAAATTATATCGACTTTTTACGCGATGTTGGTGTTCATTTTTCGGTAAACAGGATGCTCTCTTTCGAGTGCTATAAACAGCGTCTTGAACGCGGATTATCCTTCTTTGAATTGAATTATATGCTGATGCAAAGTTATGATTTTCTCGTTTTAAACAGAAAATATGGCTGTTTGCTGGAACTCGGAGGTGACGACCAATGGAGTAACATTATCGGTGGTGTTGAGTTGGTACGCAAAAAAGAAAATAAGGAAGTTTTCGGCATGACTTTTGCACTTTTGACCAACAGCGAAGGCAAAAAAATGGGAAAAACTGAAAGTGGTGCAGTTTGGCTCGATGCGAATAAAACTTCACCATACGATTTTTATCAATACTGGCGCAATGTCGACGATAAAGATGTTATAAAATGCCTCAAAATGTTAACCTTTTTGCCATTGAACCAAATAACTGAACTTGAAAAACTTGAAGGACAGGAAATAAATAAAGCTAAGGAAATCCTCGCTTTCGAAGTTACGGCACTAATTCATGGCAAAAACGAAGCTATTCGAGTTCAAAATGCTGCTAAGGCTATATTCTGTTCTGGGCAAAATACCGATAATATGCCGTTTACAGAATTTAATTCCGATTTATTTTCTGATAATAAAATTTCTGTTATAGAATTATTAATCGCTGCAAAATTGGTTGCCTCAAAAGGTGATGCCCGACGTTTAATTGAACAAGGTGGAATTTCTGTTTTATTAAAAAGCAATACGAAAAAAATTCAAAATATCAACGAAACTTTAGGTTTCTCCGATTTCGATGGCAACTTTGTTATAATAAAAAAAGGTAAGAAAACCTTTCACAAAATTATTTTAAAGAAATAAGATTTGCCAAAATAACGTCTGCTTATGTGATATTTTTCATTGAGCAGGCGCTATATTTTTTGCATTAGTTTAGATAAATACTTGAAAAATTTTGCAAAAAATGATAAAATTAAGTGTATTTTAAATAAAGTAGGTGCGCATATTGAAAATAAAAAATTGGCATTTAGCTAAATTAGACAAAGTCAATGCTCAAAAAATAGCTTGCCAAAATAATATACCTTTTTTTCTCGCAATGATGTTAGATGTAAGAAACATCGTTGATGAAAAACGCATACACGAATTATTATCAGATGAATTTGAAGTTTCAAATCCGTTTGAATTTATAGATATGGACAAAGCTGTAGACCGAATTCAAAAAGCAATTAATAGCGGAGAAAAAATTTGTGTTTATGGAGATTATGACGCTGACGGTGTAACTTCTACGGCACTGTTATACTTATATTTGGAAAATTGCGAGGCAAATGTAATTTACTATATTCCTGATAGAAATAGCGAAGGTTATGGGTTAAATTTTTCTGCTATTGATAAGCTTTTTGCAGAAAAAGTTTCGTTGATTATTACAGTTGATAACGGAATTTCTGCCTTTGATGAAGTAGCTTATGCAAATTCTTTGGGAATAGAAACTGTAATTACAGACCACCATCAACCACCAGAACTTCTTCCCAATGCCGTTGCAATCGTTGACCCACATAGAAGTGACTGCAAAAGTTCTTTTAAAAACCTTGCTGGAGTCGGTGTAGTTTTTAAATTAGTTTGTGCATTGGAAGGCTCTTTTGCGGATGTTGAATTTATTCTTGAAAATTACTCAGATTTAATTTTAATCGGCACAATTGGCGATGTTGTGCCTCTTATCGGAGAAAATAGATATCTAGTGAAACAAGGATTAAAATATATAAAAAATACAAATAATTTAGGAGTTCAGGAAATTTTAAATTTAGCGAAGCTTACAGAAAAACCAATTAATTCAACAAATATCGCTTTCAATGTCGTACCTAGAATCAATGCGTCTGGACGGTTAAGTTTTTCTAAAAAGTTAGTACAACTTTTAACCTCAGAAAATCAGTTGGAAGTTCAAAACATAGCCACTCAGGTAGAAGATGACAATATTAAACGAAAAGAAATCGAAAATGAAATTTTGCTTCAGGCTGAAGAACTTTTAAAGAATGAACCAGTGCGAGCATATCAAAGAGTTTTAATTGTAGAAGGCGAAAACTGGCATCCTGGAGTAATTGGAATTGTTGCAGCAAGGCTGTTAGAAAAGTATGGCAAGCCAACAGTTGTCATTTCAAAAATGGGTGATGTTGCAAGAGGATCATGCAGAAGTATTGAAGGATTTTCTTTGTATGAAGCCATTAAAACTTGCGCTAAATATTTGGTACGATTTGGTGGCCATCCTTTGGCAGCTGGTTTTGAATTGAAATGTGATGACTTAAATAAATTTAAAAATGACATCAATAATTTTGCCAAAAATTTTGGTGTAATGCCATGTCTCAGCCTAAATATCGACTGTAAACTAAATTCAGAAGCCCTAAGTTTAGATTTAATCGAGCAGTTGGATCCACTTGAACCATTCGGCAAAGACAATCCAGAATTTACTTTTGGGCTGTATAATATGAAAATCTGCGATATGACTTTTGTCGGTGCAGAAAAAAATCATTTGCGCTTGACTTTATCAAGAAATAGTCATAAAATCACTGCAATGAAATTTTTTACCACAGCACAATACTTTTCTTATGAATTCAATGATGAAGTGGATTTAGCAGTTAAGTTGTCTAAGTCAGAGTTCAGAGGTCAAGAAAGTTTGACATTAATTATAGATGGCATTAAATTTTCTGGTTTGGACAACAAGCTTCTGATAGATGAACAAAGAGTTTATGAATCTATAAAGAGAAATGAACAGGTAAATTCAAAGCTTCTTCAAGAACATACCCCCTCTCGAGCTGATTTTTCTGTTTTGTATAAGTTCTTAAAAGCAAACAACCCAATTAATATAGATATTTCTGTACTTTATTACCGATTAAAAGATTTCAAAATCAGCTTCTGTAAGCTACTTATCATGCTCGATGCAATGGCAGAATGTGGACTTATTACTGTGGAAACAATCGCTGATGTGTATTTGATAAATGTTAAACCGGTAAATGGCAAAGTAGACCTTGAATCTTCTGTTGTTATGAAATTTTTGAGGAAATGAGACGATCATAATGAAAGCTTTTTATAATGACTACGAACAATTAAAAGAAGATATTGCAGCTTGTAATAAAAATTTCGATTTAGAGTTAATAGATAGAGCTTATAATTTAGCTTTAGACGCGCATGGAAACCAGCGACGAATATCGGGAATTCCTTATATTCTGCATCCAACATCGGTTGCATGTATACTTGTTGAACTTGGTATGGACACTCAGTCAATAGTAGCGGCACTTTTACACGATGTTGTTGAAGATACTTCATACACTGTTTCCGATATAGAAAAAATATTTGGAAAAGAAATAGCTAACTTAGTCGATGGCGTAACAAAACTTGGAAAAATTCCCTACTCTTCGCAAGAGGAACAGCAAGCCGAAAATCTTAGAAAAATGTTGATTGCAATGGCTGAAGATATTCGCGTTATAATAATAAAACTCGCCGACAGGCTTCATAACATGCGAACAATAGAATGTATGGAACCTCAAAAAAGACGTGATAAAGCTCGAGAAAACATGGAAGTTTATGCACCAATAGCTCATCGATTAGGTATTCGTACGATAAAAGAGGAGCTTGAGGATTTATCTCTTAAATATCTTGACCCTGTTGCATATAAGGAAATCGAAAATGAACTTGAGCTTGGCAAAGATGACAGAGAACATCTTTTGGCGATTATAAAAAGAAGAATAGAACAAAAACTTTCGCCTATTATCCCAGATTTGCACCTCGAAGGCCGTGTTAAAAGTATAAACGGAATATATCGTAAAGTTTTCATAAAAAATCGTCTTATGGAGGAAATTTATGACATATACGCCGTCAGAGTCATAGTAAACACCGTCACTGACTGCTACAATATTCTCGGAATTATCCATGAAGCTTTTCGGCCAATTCCAAACCGTTTTAAAGATTATATTTCTACTCCAAAACCCAATATGTATCAATCACTTCACACCACTGTTATTGGCAAAGAAGGCATCCCTTTTGAGGTGCAAATTCGTACTTGGGAAATGCATCATATGGCAGAGTATGGAATCGCAGCTCACTGGAAATATAAGCTCGGGCTTAAGAGCAAAAAGGACTCTCTTGATGAAAGTCTAGCTTGGATTCGAAATATGCTTGAAAATCAAAACGAAAACAGTGACGCTGGCGATATCATAAGAATGATAAAATCTGATCTGGTGCCAGAAGAAGTCTTCATCCTCACTCCACGCGGAGATGTTATAAATTTACCAATGGGAGCCACCGTTATCGACTTTGCTTATGCTATACACACAGAAGTCGGAAATCACATGATTGGCGCGAAAGTTGATAAAAGAATTGTTCCAATCGATTATAAAGTGAAAACCGGCCAAATTGTAGAAATCCTTACTACAAAAGAAAGAAGTCGTGGACCAAGTCGAGACTGGTTAAAAATTGTAAAAACTAGTGAAGCAAGAAGTAAAATTAGACAATGGTTTAAACGTGAAAGACGTGAAGAAAATCTTGCTCAAGGTAAAATTGAAATTGAGCGAGAATTTGATAGACTTGGTATAAGGCTTAATGAAGCGCAAATGAAAGACTTTTTAATGTCTATTGCAAAAACACATCGCTGCGAAACAATAGACAAATTTTATGAGACAATTGGTTATGGTGGCATACTTTTAAGCCGAATAATGCCGAGGATTAAGGATGAATATAATAAATTAAAGCAAAAAAACGAACCATTAGCTGAAAACTTTATGGCAAAAAAAGAAGCTCATATTGATAAAAAGCCTGGTGTAAAGGGGGTAATTATCGATGGAATTGAAAACTGTCTTGTAAAATTTTCAAAATGCTGTAACCCCATTCCCGGAGATAAAATTATTGGTTTTATTACACGTGGTTATGGTGTTTCTTTGCACAAAAGAAACTGCAAAAATGTGCCTTCGGACATAAAAAAATCGCCTGAACCAAATCGTTGGGTTCACGCATACTGGGCAAACAGTGCAAAAGAAGAATTTAATTGTGATATAAAAATAATTACATTAGATAAAGCCAGCATTATTGCAGAAATTACTATGCAGTTTTCATATATGCACGTGGAAATTCAGTCGTTTAACCTCAATAAAGCCAAAGACGGAAAATCTCAAATTTATATGTCGATATTGGTCAAGAATATGGAACATTTGAAGTCTGTGATATCCAAAATTTCAAAAATAAACGGTGTAATTTCTGTAGATAGAGCTTAGCAAAAGGAGATATACTCATGTTAGCTGTAGAAAAATTCAAAGTAGGTCCGCTAGAAACAAATTGTTACTTTATAACGGACAAAAATACAAAAAAATCTGCAATTATAGACCCCGGAGGAATTTCTGCGGAATTAGATGCAAAAATTGATGTAATTGGAAAAGAAAATATCGAATATATATTGATGACACATGGGCACTTTGACCATATAAGAAAAGCTCCTCGATATCAAAAATTAACCGAAGCTAAATTAGTCATAGGTGCTAAAGAAGCGGATTTTACCAAAGATAGACATCTTAATCTTTGCAGAATCCCTCTTGCACCTTTTGATGTTGATATCTTAGTAAACGATGAAGACATAATCACTTTAGGTGAAACCAAAATAAAGGTTATCGCCACACCAGGGCATACCGTTGGCGGAGTTTGTTTCATAGCGGACAGTAATTTATTTACGGGTGATACAATTATGAAAGGAACCGTTGGTCGCTGTGACCTTAAAACTGGAAATTTTGAACAAATGAAAAATTCTATTTTAAAAATTACAGCATTAACTGAAAATTATAAAATTTACCCTGGCCATGGAGATATTTCCACGCTTAATGAAGAAAAAGAAAATAACTTTTATTTAAAAAGGAGGTAGCTTACATTTACATATTTTTATTGTAGCTTTTTAATTTGAATAGAACAATTTTTATAATGTGAACATAAATTATTGAAAAAAGATAAGGTGTTGATTTTTTTATGACAATTTTCGAGAATTATTTTGAAAAAGATGGCTGGACTTTGAAAAAAATAAATGAAGATGCAAAAAAACATCCAAAAGAATTTGTAAATTATATAGAAAAAACTTTTGAAAAACAGATAAAAGAAACTGTCGATTATATTGAAAAGAAACGTTCGGAATGCAAAATATTAATGATATCTGGGCCATCGTCAAGCGGAAAAACGACAACTGCAAATATGATTAAAGATGAATTAATGCGCCGAAATATTTGGACTACAGTGATTTCACTTGACGATTTTTATGTTGGAATTGCACGCCTACCATTGCTAAAAGATGGCTCAAAAGATTTTGAATCTATAAACGGACTAGACATAGAGCAAGTAAAGAAATCAATAAAAGGGATCGTTTATGAAGGCTTTTGTGATATGCCAATATACGACTTCTCTACTATGGCACCATCTACTAAGCGAAGACAAATAAAGTTACCTGAAAATGGAATGATAATAATCGAAGGATTACACGCATTAAATCCGATAATTACAGAAGGATTGCCACTTGATAGTGTATTTAAAATTTATGTAAGCGTAGAAAACGGTGTAAAGTTGGATGATGAAATGATTATTTCACCAAAATCAATAAGGCTTACACGTCGAGTCTTAAGAGATTTTTACTTCCGCGACACTTCCGCAGAACGTACTATTTTGATGTGGAATAACGTTTGTCGAGGTGAAAATCTTTATATTAAACCGTTACAAGCTGAAAGTAATATTGCAATAAACACATTTCACGCCTATGAACTTTGTGTAATGGGGGCTCAAATGATAGATTTATGCAGTTCTGTTTCAAAAGACTTGGAAATATATGATGCTATAAAACGCTTATGCGGCAAATTAGCAAAATTTGAAACAATTGACGATGTATTAGTGCCAAAAACTTCATTATTGAAAGAATTTATAAAATAAAATTAGATTTTGATGGTTTTACTTGATTTTTAATGTGCAATGAAGTATGCTGATTTAGTATATTAAAAATCAAGGAGAACAAAATGCGATTACATGTAAAAAATCAGCTGATCGAAAAAATTGTGGTAACATCTGTCATAGCTGCATTATATGTTGTTTTAACGGCTATTTCTGGTATATTCGGATTGTCTTACTCTGGGATACAATTTAGGCTTTCTGAGGCATTAACAATTTTGCCGGTATTTTCACCTTACGCCATAACTGGCCTTACCTTGGGATGCTTTATTTCAAACTTGTCTAGTCCTTTCGGAATAGTAGACCTAATTTTCGGCACGCTATCAACATTCATCTCAGCTTACCTTACAAGAATGCTTGCTAATGTAACTTTTAAAAAAATTCCTGTACTATCTCCCCTACCTCCCATAATTATCGGTGCAACATTTATCGGTGCAATTTTGGCTTTTTTATTGCCACAAAAATTTAACTTCAGCACATTCATATTTTTCGCATTGAGTGTAGGTATCGGTCAATTTGTCATTTGTTACGGTCTTGGAATACCACTGTTTATTTTGATAAAGAAGTTAAAAATTTTTGAAAATGCAGAAATTTAATATTGGAGGGATTTTTTTATGGGTGAATCAGAAAAAAAAGTTCCTAAGACGTTAAAAGATATGTCTCCGGTCAGGCTGATTGTTTCAAGCTTTTTTGCAATAATTATTTTAGGTACATCTCTTTTGTATCTACCTATTGCTTCTAAAAATATGCATCCAGTTAATTTTATCGATGCGATGTTTACGGCAACTTCGGCGACTTGTGTTACAGGACTTACTCCATTTGATACTTATTCACAATGGTCTACTTTTGGTCAAGTGATAATAATGCTGCTTATACAGTTTGGCGGACTCGGGATTATTACATTTACAACTGGATTTACTCTATTTTTTCGAAAAAAATTAGGTCTTAGAGACATGCAAATAGCTAAAGAATATACCAGCGGAAGTGTACTTAATCTAACGCGGTTAATAAAGACAATTATCATTTGGTCGCTTGGCTGTGAAATTATTGGCGCATTACTTTTTGCTATTAGATTCATCCCTCAATTCGGCATATCAAAAGGAATTTGGATATCTGTTTTCACAGCAATTTCTGCATATTGTAATGCCGGCTTCGACATAATGGGATTTATTAAGCCTGGTTCAAGTTTTATTGAGTATGCAACCGACCCTCTTGTGTCCTTAACCGCTTCATTTTTGGTTATTTTAGGAGGAATCGGGTTTGTCGTTGTAAGTGATATTTATTCTTGTATTACACGAAAAATTGAAAACCCTAAAACTCACCCAAAACTAAATTTACATTCTTTTATAGTAATCACTATGTCTTTTACATTACTATTCATAGGTACCGTTTTGTTTATGTTTTTTGAATACGACCGAACTTTGTCTGGTTTTAACTTTTTTGAAAAACTAAACATCTCATTTTTTCAATCCACAGTCGCCAGAACCGCTGGATTTTTTACAGTTCCTATTGGTCAAGAAAAAACTTTAACAAAGTTATTAACGATAATTCTTATGTTCATAGGTGCTTCTTCAGCATCCACTGGTGGTGGTATAAAAACTACAACTTTCGTCGTAATTTTAGCAACCTTACGCAGTGTTGTTAAAGGCTACGACGATACAGTAATTCTTAGACATAAAGTTGAAAAATCCACTGTTTATAAAGCATTTTCTCTTACTATGTTGGCTTTCTTTTTGGTTTCAATCGTTACTGCTATTATTGCAGTAGCTGAGGCTTCAAAAAATATAACTGTTTTAGATATTACTTTCGAGACCGTATCTGCATTTGCTACAGTTGGACTAACAACCGGAATAACAAGCGCTCTTTCAACTTTATCAAAAATTTTTATTATGCTCATGATGTTTATTGGAAGAGTTGGGCCAATTTCATTTATTTTCTCAGTTTCTTTGATGAAAGACAAAAACTCTGCAAAAGTTTTACCGTCAAGCAAAATTATTGTAGGTTAAAAATGACATAAATTAAAAACGGCACGCATTATACCGCGCGTGCTGTTTTCTATTTTTCAACTATCTTTATTTGTAAAAACAATGCCTCTGAAAGCATTAACAGTTACAAATAAATCATCTTTTAAAAGATGGGTTGCATTTTTTGCACCTATAATCACAGGTTTATCAAGTGCAATTCCAACAACTGCTGCATGAGAATTTTCTTCCGAAACTTCCGTAATAATTGCACTTGCATCTTTCATGATATTTAAAATATTATTTGAAGTCGCTGGAATAACTAAAATATCTCCCGATTTAAACTTTTTATAAGCCTCTTCCTCAGTCTTACATACACACAGTCTTCCCTGCGCAGAGGCAGTTGTAATTCCATGTCCGGATATTAATATATCCCCAACTAAATGAACTTTTAAAAAATTTGTCCCATAAACTTTTCCCATAGGCAAACCCGCCGTAATTACAACCAAATCACCGTCTTTTATGAGTTTTTCATCGCTTGCTGCTTTTATAACTTCTTTTGAAAGCTGATTTAAATCGTTAAAACTGTTTTTCATATAAAGTGGAATAACTCCCCATAAAAGATTCAATTGACGCAGTACAGTTTGATCAGAAGTTACTGCAATTATAGGACAACTCGGCCTATATTTAGAAACAAACTGAGCTGTTTTGCCTAATCTAGTGATCGTCAAAATTGCTGATGCCCCTAAATCTAAAGCTGTTGTACAAGTCGCATGAGATATTGCAGAAGTTATCGTGGTTTTTAAATCAAGTGGCAAATCAAAAAATCTTCTTTTGTAATCGATATCAGACTCTGCCTCTGTTGCAATAGATGCCATAAATTTTACCGAATCTATCGGATAAAGTCCTGCCGCAGTTTCTCCAGACAACATTATGGCACTCGTTCCATCATAAATTGCGTTTGCAACATCACTTACTTCCGCGCGAGTCGGGCGAGGATTTTTCATCATAGAATCTAGCATTTGAGTTGCAGTTATTACATGTTTACCAGCATAGCGAGCTTTTTTTATTAATTTCTTTTGAATAGCTGGAATACTTTCTAGTGGAATTGCCACACCTAAATCGCCTCTTGCCACCATAATTCCATCCGCAACTTTGATAATTTCATCTATGTTATTTATGCCTTCAGAATTTTCTATTTTAGCAATTATTTTTATATTTGCTCCACCCAAATCAAACAACGTCTTGCGTAATTTTTTAATATCATCAGCATTTCTTGTAAACGAAGCAGCAATAAAGTCAAAGTCTTGCTCAATAGCGAATTTTACATCATCGAAATCCTTTTGACTTATAAATGGAAGTGATAACCTCATCCCTGGAATATTTATTCCTTTGTTTGCAGACAAAAAACCATCATTTAAAACTTCGCAGTTTATAGAATTTTGGGCAATTTTCTTAACTAAAAGAGAAATCAAACCATCATCAACAAGAATTTTTTCACCAACCTTAATCTCATCTGCAAGTCCTTTAAACGTTATACTTACAATTGAGTTATCTCCAATAACTTCGTCTGATGTTAGTGTAAAAGTTTGCCCTTTTTTTAGGTGAATCTTTGAGGTGCTAAACCTTCCGATTCGAATCTCAGGACCTTTAGTATCCATCATCAACGCAATCGGCAAAGATAATTCATCACGAAGTTTTTTCAACATATTTATGCGTTCCAAATGTTTTTGATGGTTTTGATGTGACATATTAATTCGTGCAACGTCCATACCATTAAGCATCATTTCTCTTAATATATCCACGTTGTCTGTGGACGGCCCTAATGTACAGACAATCTTCGTTTTTCGCAAAATATTTCAACTCCTAGTTCCATATATAAATTTGCTTAGCTACTAAAGTTTTTATATTATAGCATAATATACTAAATTTTACAAAATTATTGACAAAAGTTTTTCTTGCAAACAAATTTCTCAGGGTGTAAACTTAAACTAAGGTAATTTTTTAGGGAGTTATGTTATTATATGAAAAAATTTGTTTTAAAGCACAATTTATTGCCAGCTTCAGTCAAACGCTTTTATGATATATCTGCTGAACCACTATTTGCATGCAAAAAAAAGAATTTTGTCAATCATCTCTTTGAAAAAAATGAATATGTTTGCAGAAAATGGACAAGAAAAAATACAGTAAAATGCTCATTAATAGTATTGCCAGTGTTAGTTGCAGCTATTTTAACCGGCGGAATTTGCGCTTCTGTAAACGAAAAGTCCGATATATTTTCAAAAAAAGGCAAAGACATAAAAAAAAGTTTTCTCCAAAACGATACTGTAAACAAAAACTTTCTCTTGGTTGTTAACGCAAAAACGCCTATTCCAGACGATTATGAACCGGACTTAACACATTATATGCAAATTGAATGCGATAAGAAAATAGTCAAAAATTTAGACGAAATGTTAACTACTGCTAAAAGACTGGGCTACAACTTTATGGTCTCAAAAGGTTTTGTTTGCAAAAATGATGTTCAAAAAAACTACGAAGAAAAATTAAATCAGCTTTTAAATGAGAATTTTACAAAAGTTCGAGCTGAAGCTACCGCAGAAAAAATAGTATCTTCACCTGGAAAATCAGAATATCAAACGGGATTACTGGTAGATATTTGTATTCCAAATATGAGTACTTCTGATTTTATCACCTCTGACGCTTACAAATGGCTTATCGATAATTGTGTGGATTTTGGATTTATTCAAAGGTACCCCGCTGATAAAACAGATAAAACTGCAAAAGATTTTAACCCATTTGCCTTTAGATTCGTCGGCGAAACTAATGCAAAAAAAATGCGCTCTCTTTCCATGTGTATGGAAGAATACTTTAGATATTTTCGTGCTAACAACTAAATCTTTATTTTCGAAAATTTAAATAAATTTCAACCTAAAGTAGGATTTTTATATCCTACTTTTTTTATTTTCAACTTCACTGTTATTATCAATATCACTTTCAAGTTCTTTAAAAAATACGGTTGAATAACCATAATATCCATTTTTAGTTGCCGCTTTACAAATCGAAATTGCTGATTTAAGTAATTCTAAGTCTGGTTTGATTTTATCACTGTTAACTAATCTTCCCATTTTTTCTTCCATTTCGTAGTTTTCTAAAACAATTTTTGCAACAATAACTCTCGATTGTAAAGATATTTGACAATACATTGCAAAAAGTTGCAATAAAGCCGGCCAAGAACTTCCATGAGTCCCACTCATAATATAAATTAATTCTTTTTTCTCTTTGGCACTGCTAATTTTTATTAAATTATTTAGTTTTTCATTCAATTCTGATTCATTGTCCAAGCTTGTTTTATCAAAAAAATTGGGATATAAAAACTCCATATAATATTTTATTGGATTAAGGCCCAAAACTCTAAACCATTCTGTTGCCTGAAATAAATTTGGAGAACTAAGGTCCTTCTCCCAATTTTGAATAGTCTTTTTTGAAACACCCATACTAAGAGCCATAAATTCTTGCGATTTTCCTACATCATCTCTAGACTTCCACCAAACTTTTGCAAACCTTTTTGCTCGTTCTATTCTTGATTCGTTGTCATACATTTTCCCACCACCGAAAAATAATTAGCCAATAAAGAAGAAAATAGAGTAAAAAATTTCCACTTGAAAATATAAAAAAATAGGGTGTCTAAACGACTCCCCAAAATAAGTTTAAAAAATACCTCAAAAGTAATTGACACAGCTTATAAACTGCAATAAAATCATGAAAAATAATTAAATTATAATTTAAGCCGAAAGGATGCTAAACTAAAAATATAATTCAATTTAAATAAGAAGGAAAGTCTATATAAAATTTGCGTTTAACGCTAAAAAAATATAATTTTTCAACCGCATAAATCTACTAAAATGTAAATTAATCGCGTTCATATTACATTTTATAACAAAAAAGTTATTATTTACCATATCATGATTTTTTACGATTGTCAATAACTAATTTATAATTTTAAGCGGAACTTCGACAAATAACAATATATAGATCGGTTATACTAAAAAAAGAAGACCAAAAATCTATTTTAGCAAGGAGCTATAAAAGCATGGAAAAAGTCCAAATTTGTAAATATGTAAAAAATTATTCTAAAATTGAGAAAATTCAAGATGAATACGAAGTCGAATATTCTGCTAATATAATAGCAAATGATATTTGCCTCTGCGTTATACATATACAAAATTCAAATAATTATTCTGTAAAATGTTCCTGTGAAAATATAAGCGAAAAGCAAGCAAAAAATATAATGCTGTTTATGTATGAAAACAGCATTGACGCATGTGGTTTTTTGGATGTACTGCAGGACCTTTCTGTAAAATATCAAGAAACCAAATAATTATTTTTTGAACGTACCTTTTTAAAAAAATTAATTAACAACTGTGCGCATTCTTCTTTCAGAATGCCACTTTTTATTTCCGGCTTGTGGTTATAATTTTCCTCAAACAAATTGATAACCGAACCACATGAGCCAAATTTTAAATCTTTAGCTCCAAAAACAACGCGCTTTATTCGAGAGTTTATGATTGCACCTGCACACATCAGGCAAGGTTCCAAAGTAACAAACAATTCACATTCCCACAATCGCCAACCATTTAAAACATTACAAGCATTATTTATTGCTTCAATTTCTGCATGAAAAAGCGCATTTTTTTTCGTTTCTCGACGGTTTCTACCCACAGCAATTATATTATTATTTTTTGTGATAACCGCTCCTACTGGCACTTCACCTTCACAATAAGCCATCCACGCAAGTTTTATCGCCTCCGACATAAAATAACTATCATTTGCAGCCAATTAATAACCTCCTTACTTACAACAAAAAAGTATAATTTTCAAAAGTTTAATTTTTCTTCAAAATTTCATCTGCTGCTAACATAATTCCCACTTTTGCACTGTGAAAATTAAGCCCCCCCTGCATAAAAACAGCATAAGGTTTGCGAAGTGGCGCATCTGCAGACAGTTCAATCGAAGCGCCCAAAGTGAATGTGCCCGCAGCCATTATAACCTGATTATCATACCCTGGCATATCCCATGGTTCCGGCTTAACAAAAGAGTCTATCGGTGATGCTGCTTGAATACTTTGACAAAATGCAATTAAATCTTTTGCATTTCCGAGCTTTAAAACCTGAATTATGTCGCTTCGAGGTTCATTATACTTTGGAAAAACTTCATAGCCAAGAATTTCAAACAGCGCCGCAGAAAATACTGCAACTTTAAGTGCCTCTCCAGTTACATGAGGCGCATTAAAAATTCCCATAAAAAGTTCTCGGTTTACTCCAAGTGTCGCACCGATTTCTTTTCCAGCTCCTGGCGTTGTAAGACGGTATGAGCACATCTCTATTAAATCTTTTCGGCCTGCTATGTAACCTCCCGTTGACGCAATTCCTCCTCCTGGATTTTTTATCAACGAACCAGCAATTAAATCAACACCGTTTAGCAACGGCTCATCGTAACCAACAAATTCGCCGTAACAATTGTCTAACATAATAATGCAATTTGGTGATTTTTTTTTCGCAATCTGTGCTACTTTTTTTATATCACTTACAAATAGTGACGGGCGTAAAGAATAACCCCTAGAACGCTGCATATAAACCATTTTTATCTTTGAATTTAGCGCGTCTTCTATTGCTGAAAAATTGAGCAAACCATCACTTGTTAAAGGGATTTCTAAATAATTTATGCCAAATTCTTGCAAAGAGCCAGAGCTTTTTTTATTGGCACCTATAACCCCTTGAAGCGTATCATACGGTGTGCCAGACACACTGAGAATCGTATCCCCTGGGCGAAGTATTCCAAAAAGAGCAACAGTAAGTGCATGAGTTCCACTTACAAAATTGTGCCGAACTAAAGCATCTTTTCCACCGAAAATTTGTGCAAAAACTTTATCCAAAACATCTCTGCCATCGTCGCCATAACCGTATCCGGTTGACCCGACAAAATGCCGTTCACTTACACTATTATCGATAAAAGCTTTCAAAACTTTTTGCTGATTATACTCAGTCATTGAGTCAATTTTTTCAAACTCGTTTTTGCATAAATTCATCGCTTTTTTTGATAAATTTTGAATTTTTTCGCTTATATTAAACATTTATTCGAAACTTCTCCTTAAATTTCTTTTTCACAAATCTTCTCGGCCAATTTTTGAACTAATTTTTGCGTTTCCCATATGTCATCAGCACAAATCATACTGCAAGCCGTATGAAGATATCTACAAGGCAATGAAACTGCTATTGTTTTAACTCCTCCACGAGTTGCATGAATTGCACCGGAATCATTTCCTCCTGCCACAAGCGACTTAATTTGAATTTTTATACCATTTTCCTTTGCTAGCTTTAATGCCAATTCATAAAGTTCTCTATCATATATTGTACTTTTATCCATAAAGGCAATAACTGCTCCATGTCCAATTTTGCAAACTTGTTTTTCAGCAGATACTCCCTTGACATCTGCAGCTGTAGTTGCTTCAACAACAATCGCTATATCTGGATCTACACTGAAAGCAGCAACTTTGGCACCACGCAACCCAATTTCTTCTTGAGTAACAAATGTAAAATACACGTCAAATGGCAAATCTTGTTTTATTAAATTTTCTATCTTATAACGCTCATTCCAAATTTTATTGCTATCACACTTTTCTAGACTATAACATACAGATACACTATTAATAGTCAAAGATACGCACAAAAACGGCGCCATAAATTTTTTTATAAATTTCATAATATAGCCCCCCTTTAAAATCGATCATTTATCATACTTATCTATAAGTTCTTGAAATTTTATTTTGGAATTTTCAAACGCTTGGTGTATCTTCTTTAACTCTTCAGTTTTATAATTTAGTCCAATTTTTTTAAAACCAACAGTAGCAGATGTATCGGAAGGGCTATTATTAAAACGCATTGTAATAGTATCACTAGATTTCCAAAAATCATATTTAAGATTTTCTAATATTTGATGTAAAGCAGATACATAATTATCAATCCTTGCTCTATGATGTTTAGCCTCTTCATTGTGACTACTTTCGTAAAAACCTGAACTAACAATGCTAGCAAGCTCACCGGCTCCAGCCGTAACTGCAAGCACTACCGCCCCACCAGTAACTAATGCAGCTCCGCCTAAAATACAAGGAACCGCTGTTACCACACCTGCAACGATTGCACTGCCCCAAGACCACTTCCTTATAGCGCTTGAATCTTGTTCTTTATAACCTGGAACATTTTTTTTTATTTTCTCCGGTACTATTTCACTTCCTGTAAATTCTTTAAATAACTCACATATAACTGTTTCCGAGTCTTTAAAATCATATCCAAACATAAACTTAACTTTATTTGCACATTTTTTCAGTATCTCTTCACTTATTGCATTATTTTTCGATTGAACTAGACCCATTGTAATTTCGCTAGTAAGAGATACTATAGCCTTAATAGGAAGGACATATACTTCGTGCCTTGCTTCTGGGCCCAAGTTGTCTCCCTTTAGCAAATCAAAAGAATCTGCCCCTTCCCTCTTTATAGAATTTATAAAAAAAGTTTCCTTGCATAAAGGTTCTATATATTCACCTTTTTTATTCCTTTTATCAAAAGGACACGGGTCATCCATAAAATTAGGATTTGGCTCGTCATAATTAACATTTGGTTTCGAGCTCCCATTCGCAGCGCTTGCTACAAAACCTATTACGTTAGAAAAAAATAAACTACTGCACAAAAAAATACTCAATAAACATCTTAATACTTTCATAAAAAATCCACCTTTGCATGTTATCTCAATTATCTTATTAAAAATACTCCTTTCAAATCACACCTCTACTTTTATTTCATATAATGCTTGTAAGTTTTATAAACTCACCATTTTAATATGAATTTTAAAGTTGATAAATACCTAATCAAGTTTATAATATCTAATATTTTTTCAAATTTCAATACACTCCAGGTAAAATTTCCCTTTGAAACAAAAAATACCATTAATCTAAAAACTTTATGTTAAAAAAACGATTAATAAATTATAAATATATAGAAAACACCTTAAATCGACATTATTTTTATTGTTAAAAGAAAACAAAAAACAGCTCAAAAGCTAGCTTACACTAACAATTGAGCTGTTCAGATTTTATGTTTTTAGTTTTAGTTACATCAAATATTCAATAGTTTTGTTATCAAATCAAAAATATAATTGCTCCCACGCGACAGCAAAATTCCTGTTAACACACTGCCAATGTATGGTATATTTGATTTCAAATTAAAACATGCAAGCAAGTCAAGTTTATAGGCTACTGCAATAACTAT
>ERZ779737.1548-NODE-1548-length-17427-cov-3.303534_pt1 | contig 17427 bp, 18 predicted proteins | sample MGYA00511889_ERZ779737 | MGnify/ENA primary metagenome ERZ779737 (study PRJEB29588, sample SAMEA2163575) | human gut metagenome | biome: human gut; feature: human-associated habitat; material: faeces | place: Denmark | collected 2008/2010 ...
AAAATCTCTTAAAAAAAGTTTTGTTAAGATATGATAAGCCTTAATATTAAGGTCTATCATATCCATTTCTTTATCTAAACTAGTCTCTGTAAAATTACCAGCATCACCAAAACCAGCATTATTAATTAAAATATCAATATTTTCATCCTTTAATTCTTTATATAGTTTAATACATTCCTCTTCCATTATTAAATTATATCCATAAGTATGTATATTTTTATATCCCTTAAACTCTCTATCAAGAGCCTTTTTACTTCTAGCAACCAAATAAAGTTCATATCCAAACGAATATAAATATTTAGCCATATCTCTTCCCATACCAGAAGAAGCACCAGTTACAAGTACCTTCATATTATTATATCATCACCTTTCAAAAAAAATAACCATTACTGATTATTTCTCTTCTAATTTATCAATTACATTTTGACAAGCAGAAATAGTTTTTTCTTTTAAATCATCTGCTATTCCTTCAAGTACTGGAGTACCTTTTTCAACAGCTAAATCATATAATTCGTTAGCTTTCTTTTCTATTTCTCTACCTTTCTTTTTAGCAATAGAAAGAACTTTTTCTTTATCTAAATCTTTTAACTCTTTTTGAATATCATTAATAGATTTTTCAATAGAATCTCTAACATCCTCATATTTCACATCTTTAGCCTTATTCCATAATTCTTTCATTTTATTAACTAAATCTTTTCTAGTATCCTCACCCTTCTTAGGTGCAAATAATAATCCTAAAGTTGCTCCAACAGCAAGTCCTGCAAATAATCCACTTTTTTTACTCATAATCTTCGTCCTCTTCCTTTCTTTTCTTTAAACTTACAATTTTATTAACAATATTCTTTACAAAATTAGCAATAGTATCAGTAAGAAAACCTACCTTATTAGAAAACATATCAAATATATTGAATATATTATCTAAACTTTTAACTTTCTTAGTTATATCACCAACTAAATAATTAACATTATCAATAGTAATTATAAGCTTTATTCCTAAAATAATACCTATTACCAATAAAATTATTAATAATAAATATACAATTATTGGTAAAATCTGAGTTAAAGTCATTCTTCTTCCTCCTCATCTTTATTCTCATACATAGAATCAATTAAATTAAATAAATCTTTTTCTAAAGTATCATCTTCTGACTTATTATCGTCATCAGAAACATTAACTTTTTCCTCTGCCTTAACTTCTATCTTTTTTTCTAATTTAACATTCTTATCAACTTTTTCAACTGGTGTTTCCTCTTTTTCCGGTTCTTCTTTAATATTTTGATTATTTATTAAAATTTCATCTAAAGTTTTTAAAGGTTCAGCAAACTCATCATCCACCTTTTTATTTTCCTCTTCTTTTTGTTTTTCATACGCTTTTTTTCTAACATCTTCTAAAGTAGGACTTTTAACTCCCGTATCAGTTTTAACAATAACATCATCTTTAGTATAATTTTGATTTAATACACCGTAAACCGGAGAAATTACAGGAGATGGTCTAAATATCTTTTTTTCTTCTTTCTTTGGTTGTAAAAACTTAGAATAATCTCTAGGTTGTTCTTTCTTATTATAATCAGTTTCTTTTACTATATAATCTTCTCTATTTCTTCTTGGAACATCAAAATCATCATCAAATAAATCATTATTTACTTTATTATAAGTATTTTTCTTTGATTCTATAGAACTTTTATCACTTCTACTTGGTAAATCATCATCAAAATCAAGTGGAAAATTAAAACTATTATTTTTCTTTGGCATTTCAGAACTAATTTCATCATCATGGTTATCTTCAACTGGCATTTTAACTTCTTTAATTGGATTGTTTTCTTTAACTACTTTGGTAGTTGTTTCTCTACTTACACTTGTTTCTTCATCATCTTCTATATCAAATAATACATCTTTAATTTTTTTAAATACGCTCATATTAATTCTCCTTTATCAAATCATAATCTGGAACTTCATCTTCATTATAGTTATCATACTCTTCTACTACTTTTAAAAAGTTAGAATCATTAGAATTAGTTTCAAATATATTAAAAGTTTCTTCACTATAATTTAAAACATCTTCTTCTAACAAATTATCAATAATATCATCATTATAATTTACCGAAGTTAATATAATTAAACTATTAGTAATAGCACTAGCAATATCATTACTATTTACTATCACTTCTATTTTAGCATAATTATACATTATTTCAATTAAATATTTATCATTTTTTACATTTACTTCTACATAACCACTCTTATTATTATAATTTATTAAAGAACTATAATAAGCTTTTTCATTAACTTGATATTTATTTTCAACTTTATGATAATAACTAACTATATCTACAAACATATAATATTTAATATCATTTTCTTTAAAAACATTATTTTTATCATCTATTTTTATTGTACTTAAATTATTAGGTAAATAAAATTTATAACCATTTCTATACTGATTTGCTCTATCATTATCACTAGATACAACACTATTAATGATATCGTTAATGTTATCATTATTTATTTTAGTACATCCACATAATAATGTAAAACAAACAATTAATATAATTAATTTTTTCATCTTTATACCTCACATCCATCATATCACAAATTATCTTTATCATAAAGAAAAAAATTTAATCAACAAAAAAACTAGGGTTCTTCACCACTAGCCAAAAACTTTTTTACCAAAATCATTTTGTTTTGATTGTTGAAGTTTCATTGAGAAAAAATTTTAAACATTTGACAAGGTTAATTTAATAACCATTTACATTATTATACAAAAAACTATTAGGATAAATGAACGTTAACGCCAGCCATTTGATCATAAACTCCAACAGCAGATCCGTAAAAGAAGAATACGCCACCATATCCACCAAAGCCAGTTGTATACTTTTTACTAGTTTCTAGAGTTATCCTTTTTGTTGCATGTTGGTAAGAAGAATAGAATGTACCAGAGCCATCAACTCTTATGTCGACGTCTTGAGCAACAATCATATTTACAGAACTATTTTGAAGTAATGCAGTACATCCATAGCCATTTCCACTATACACACGATCAGTAAACTCAATTGTATTACCTGACCAATATAGATATGTTATAGGAGTACTTAATCTTGTTAAATTACCATACAAATATGATCCAATAACATCATAACTAATTATTCTGGGAGTTCCTTTCCATTCAGCTGTTGTTGCCATTGTACAACGATTTCCTCCGCATGCATATGCAAGTTCCAATCTTTTAGCCGTTGTTTCATGTAATGTACCATTTAGAGAATTACCAGTATCGTCAAAATCTTCTATGACCTTTTTAGTTACTTTTTCATCATATAAACCCATTGATAGATACTTATTGTGTGTAGCTTCAGTTATATACTCTTGATAACCATCAAAGTGTAGTTCAGTTAAAAAGTTATATTGTTCTTCCGTTAAACTTACCCCATGTGAGTTTGTATAGTAAACTTCATCGGCTCGGACATTGATAAAGAAAACCATACTTAACAAACAAAAAGATAACCTAGCTAGTTTTATCTTACATCACACTCCTTTCCTATTTCCACCATAACTCAAAACAACTAAAAAAGGTAGTGAAAGTCATTCACACTACCAAAAAATCCCTAAAATACTTGGATAAAAATTTATCATAACATTTTTTAAATGTATTATAATTTTTATCTTTCTTATTTGTATAATCGGAAATATAAATATTCTTTTCTAATCCATCGTAATTTAAATCTATAAAAGCCTTTTTACTATTTATGTGAATTTTCAAAATTGTTTTATCATCACCATCATCATATGTTATTTGAATTATATTCATTTTAGGTAAAAAATTATAAGTCGTATTTTCATCAGTCAAATAATAACAATTATTTTTTTCATTAAATTTAAAATCATTTTGAATTAATTCTTCAATAAGATCAGTTTCATTTTTTATGTAGTTTTTCTTATCAGTTTTCACACTCTTATTTTTAACTTCATTATTAATTAAATTATCATTACTAAAATCATTAAATAAATTTAATTCCATTTTCTGACAAATATTTTTATAACAAGCATCCATATAGAATTTTTCATTTTTATAAATTCTATCAATAAATGCTTCTTTAGATTTTTCTATTTCAACATATAACTCTTTATCACTTCCAGTTAACAAAATTACTTCATCACCATTTACATCAAAGTAATATAATCTTATTAAATCAACATTTACCAAATTGTCATTAGCATCATAAAAATTACCAGGTCTAAAATAAACTTTATCTTTTGAAAAGAATAATAAACCATCTCTAGTTCTAATATTTTCATTCTCACCATACAAAATATAAACTTTTACTGAATTATAATTACTAATAAAATAATAAGCTAAAAAGCAAAGTATTAATATTAATATAATTAATACTGAATATATATGTAACTTTTGACTTCTAGTTTTAGATTTAATAAGTTCAACAATTGTGTTATTTCTTGTTGAAGAAGCAGTGTTAATATCACTTCTTTTCCCATTTAATAATTCATCTACTGAAATATCAAAATAGTCAGCAATTAACAACAACTTATCATTAAGTGGAATAACATTATCATTCTCCCATTTATTAACAGTTGTCCTATGAACATACAAAGCCTTAGCAAGTTCCTCTTGACTAAGTCCTTTTTCCATTCTTAATTCTTTAATAAAAGTTGAAAAATTATTTTCTTCCATAACATCAAATCCAAACTACACCTAATCTACCACTTTTCAATAAAAAAAGAAACTATTTTTGTTTCTTCTTACCATAATATAAACTATTTAATACTTTAACCTTAACGCCTTTTTCATATTTAAACATTTTTCTAACGTTTTTAGGTAATTCTTTTTTATAAACTTTCATAATTTCCTCCATCCAATAGCCCTATTATAGCACAAATTTAATAAATTTGCCTACAAAATAGACATATATTTTTATTAATGTTATAATTTTTCTATGAATAGGAGAATCAAAATGAATAGAAGAGATGGAATTAAAGTTAAAGATTTAGATGGTATGCATAGTTTAATGTTAGAAATAATGCCCAAACGATGTGATTCTGACGTATATATATCAGCAAAAATAGATGTTACTAACTTAATTGATTATGTTAATAAATTAAAAAAGAAAGAAGAATATGAACATTTAACTTATTTTCATACCTTCTGTATTGCTATTGGCAAACTAATTTATAATAGACCTTTACTAAATAGATTTATTATTAACAAAACATTTTATGACCGCAAATACATATCACTTGGTTTTGTAGCAAAAAAAGAATTTACCGATCATTCTGAAGAAGTTTTTACATCTGTAAGAATTAATAAAGATGATAATTTAAAAACTATAAGTGATAAAACTAGCGGTAAAGTAACCAACATAAGAAATAATAAGACAAATAATACAGATGATTTAGTGGACAAAGTTGGTCATATGCCAAAATTTATTAGATATATTGTTATGAAAATATTTAAATTTATGGATAATCACGATTTACTTCCCGAATCATTAACTGAAAATTTAATTTATTATCAAAGTGCCTTACTATCTAACTTAGGATCAATAAATTGCGATTCAATCTATCATCATTTAACTGACTTTGGAACAAATGAAGCATTAATAACTTTTGGAAGAATTAAAGATGAACCTAAAGTTATTGATGGAAAAATAGAAATAAGAAAAATGTTAGACATTGGAATCACAATAGATGAAAGAATTGCCGATGGATTCTATTTTGCCAAATCATTAAAACTACTTGAATACATTTTTGAAAATCCTAAAACATTAGAAGATAATGCTGATACAATTTATGATATTAAATTACGTTAAATAAAAAATTAAAAAGAAGAAATTATTTCTTCTTTTTATTTAAATTATAGTTTATAATCAAATCCACTAGAATATTTCATAATTTTATTAAATACCCTAGTTTTTTCTTCTCCATCAAGAATTACAGGTTGATAATTATTTTTATTTTTATAACCAGATACTGATGCTGGAATAATTTCTATATTATCATCTAATCTTAAATCTTGTTTATAGAAAGTAAAAGTTTGTCTAAACATAAATGTATCTTTATCTGGCGGATTTTGGTTTCCTCCAAAAACAAAATTTCCTAAAGAATAAACAATATACTTATCATTATACTTTTCGATTCCTTGTATAACATGTGGATGTGTTCCAATAACTAAATCTGCACCATTATCTATTAAATAGCGTCCCATTTTTTGTTGTGCATTATTTTGAATTAAATCTTTTTCAATTCCCCAATGAACGCTTACTATAATTAATCTAGCACCATTTTCTTTTAAATAATCAAGTCCCTTTTTAGCTTCACTATATTTAACACAATCGATATCATGAAAAGCCATAAATCCAACTTTAACACCATTAATTTCCTTAATTAAATAATCACTGTATCCATAATGCAATACGTTATTATCATCCAATGTTTTAATAGTTTCATCATAACCACTTTTGCCAAAATCATAAGCATGATTATTAGCAAAACTAACCATCTCCACACTACCTTTTTTCAAAATATTTACATAACTAGTTGGAGCCTTAAAATTAAACATTTTTTCAACTTTATCATTTGAAGTAGTAAGTTGTCCTTCTAAATTCGCAACTGTTATATCATCTTGATCCAAATAATCTTTAACTTTAGCAAAATAATATGCAAAATCCCCATTATTATCGTCCAAATACTTATCAAATCTAGTAGCATAACCATATCTTGGATCCCATCCAATAGTACAATCTCCAACAAAACTTAAACTGATAGTGGTAACATCACTATCAGCACTTTCTTCATTTCTTTGTTCAATAATAATTGGTTCTTTTTTTACAATTTGTGCTTTATAAAATTTAACTATAAAAGTATAAGCAAGTAATCCAAAAATAACCAAATAAATAATTATTAAAAATTTCTTCATTTTACAACTCCTTTAATTTTTTACCAGAAACTTCTACTGCTTTTTTAGCAAGTACTGTCAAACTATCTACAATATCATTATACCTTATTTTTAAATAACTATAAACAACAGATAACTCAGTACAACCTAAAATTATTATTTCACAACCATTTTTTCTAAAATAATTCAAGATTTCATCAAACTCTTCTAAAGAAACTTCCTTATTCTTTTTAACTTTATCATAAATAATATTCATAACTTTAGCTTGATATTCACTATCTGGTACAAATAACAAATCATTATCAATAAACTTGTGATATGCTCCAGATTTTATAGTACCATCAGTTGCCATTAGACCAATTCTTTTAGGATTATCCTTTAAAACAACTTTACTAGTTTCTTCTAAAATATTAATAACTTTAGCACTAACTTCTTTTTGAATTTCATCAAAGAAATAACTAGCCGTATTACAAGGAATAACAATATATTTACATCCTTCCCTATCAAGTATTTTAGCACAATCAACCATTTCGGGTACTGGGCTATCATTAGATTTACCAAGAATAAAATTAGTTCTATCAGGAATGCTTGAATATTGGCAAACTAACATATCCACATTATCTTGATCACTTTCACTAACCGTATTATCTATAACTAAATCCATAAAATAAGTTGTCGCTTTAGGTCCTAATCCTCCAATAACCCCAATTAAATTATTCATAATATTTCCTAAACTTTCTAATATGATTAATCAAAGCCCCAACAATATAATATTTTCTCTTTAAACTAAAATCTTTCTTATAATCTAGTGGATTATTTTTCTTTAATTTTTTAGCAACTTTAACTAATTCTTTATCTTTACAATATTTTTTAATAATACTAAAAGGAATAATACTATAAAGTTCACATCCTTCTTGCTTATATGTTTTATCATGTATATCATAAATAAAAGTATCTACAAGTGGTGCTAAATAATTCGTATTACCTGCTCCCATATAGAAGTTGCTTCTGCCAAGTCTTACATTAACTTCAAAGAAATAAAATTCTTTAGTATCATCATCATACTTAATATCAAAATTAGCATAACCTACATATTTAGTTTCTTTAATAAACTTTTTAGCTGCTTCTACAATTTTTTCATCTTCCGTATTATAAATTGCCGAATAATTTCCCGTAACATCAGGTCCTTTTTCCTCTAATAATACTTTACCAACTGATGAAAATATAACATTACTATTTTGATCAGCAAAGCAAGTTAAAACTCTCATATTAGCGTCTGTTCCTTTAATATATTCTTGAACAACTACTGTATCATCATAACCAGATGCAAATAATCTCTTCATCATTTCTTTATAATCATCTAAAGATTTAAATAAAAATACCTTCTCTTTTCCCTCAAAACTAAGTCTTTGATACATTGCTTTATTACTTACCTTAGCTATAAAAGGGCACTTAAAACTTATCTTAGTTTTATCATAATTATTCTTATCAACTACAATAGTTTTAGGATAATTAATACCCACCTTTTCACATATATCATAAAATCCTTCTTTAGAAGAAACTTTAACTAAAGTATCATAATCAATAGTAGGTACAACATAATATTCACTTAATTTATCTTTATTCCTAATAATAATTTCAACATAATCTTCACTACAACCAAAAAGTAATAACTTTTTATCCTCATATTTACTCTTAAGTTCAATTAAAAAATTAATTAACTTTTCTTCTGTCATATTATCAATAGTGAGTACATCTGTAATTTTAGAATATTTAGTCATCCAATAAGTATATTTCCCAATAACAATTGATTTAATCTTATAATGTTCATAAATAGTTCTAGCAACACTATAAGCACCTACATCTATTCCTAATATTACTGGTATAAATTCATTATTCATCCTATCACTACCTCTAAAATTATTATACACGTATATTAAAAAAGAATAAAGCCATAATTATAAATGGAGGAAAAATAATGAAAAAAGTACCATATATGTTATCTACTAAAGATACATCTTACATTGAAGATATGTTCAACTGGAATATAACAGCATATCAAAAATGTGAAGAATATTTAAAAAAAGTGACTAACAAAGAACTACAATCAGAACTTAAAAAAATAAGTAAAATGCATTCCAAAAACTGTGATAAGTTAGTTAAATATATAGGAGGTTTTATTAATGAATGATAAATTTATTCTATATGATATGTTAAACACAGAAAAAAACATGAAAATAAATACAGCAACTGCTTTAAATGAAGCATCATGTGATGAAATATATAACTTATATCATGAAATATTTGAAGATATCTCATCATCTGCAAAAAACTTATTTACAATTGGCTTTAATAATAATTGGTACACCTTAGAAGAAACAACCCAAACTAAAATTAAAGAAAGCCATACTAAATTAAAGAATTCTTTAAAAGAAGAATAATACTTAAAAAGATACTTGTTAATTTATTCAAGTAGCTTTTTTATTATTTATACTAAAATTATTAACAATTAATTGTCATTTATTCTTTTTGCTTTACACTTTTTAACAAAATATCACTACTTAAACAATATTTATTTAAAAAATTGTTATTATTATAAATTTTTCTATTGAATTTCCAAAATGATTATGATAATATATTCTTGTTCTTGGGGAATTAGCTCAGTTGGCTAGAGCATCTGCCTTGCACGCAGAGGGTCAAGGGTTCGAGTCCCTTATTCTCCACCAATGAAGAATCTAAAAAGATGGTTTCAACCCATCTTTTTTTATTTTTAATTATTTCACTTGGAACAATTATAAATTTATTATACAATAATATTAACAAGGAGTATGATTTAAATGAAGAAAAAAGACCTATTGTTAGATGTTGATGAAGTTATATGTTTTTCTGGCTATCTAGAAGCCGTTAACGACTTTTTAAATACTAATTACAATATTGACGATTTTGATTGTTATTACATTGATGAAAAAGTTATACCAAAAGAAAGATTTAAAGAATTTAATGAATATGTAAGTAAAAGAAATCTTTATGATTATACATCTTTTCTACCAGGAGCTATTGAAACAATTAAAAAACTAAATGAAAAATATGAAATATATATTTGTTCAGCATGTTTAAATACATTTGATTTAGATAATTCAGGAATTCAATTTAAAAACAAATATGATTTTTTAAGAAAAAATTTACCTTTTATAAATCCCCAAAAATTTATTTTAACAAGTTCTAAAAATATGGTAAAAGCTGATATTCAAATAGATGATTATTTACCTAACTTTGATAACGATACTAAACTTAAAATTTTATTTCCATCATATCATAATAAAAACATTGACGATGAAATATTAAAAGAAAAAAATATTATAAGAGCTGGATACGATTGGAAAACAGGATGGCAAGAAATATCTAAAATATTATTAAAAAATGAAAATAATTAAGCCATAAATTGGCTTTTTTATGTGTAAAGTTATAAATTATATCTTGTTTCATATCATAATAATATAGTAATATTTTATTGTAAGGACGTGATATATATAAGAATAGTAGGAACATGTGTAAGAGGAATAAGAACACCCATTATTAAAGAAGGAGATGACCTAGCAAATATTGTTGTTGATTCTTTATTAAAAGCAAGTAAAGAACATAACTTTACATTTAATGATAAAGATATTGTTGGCATAACTGAAGCAGTTGTTGGAATAAGTGAAGGAAATTATGTAACAATAGATGATATTGCAAACGACGTATCCTCTAAATTTAATACTAAAGAAATTGGAATAGTTTATCCAATATTATCTAGAAATCGTTTTTCTAATATCTTAAAAGGTATTGCTAGAAATATGAATAAAATAACAATTCAATTATCATTTCCAGCTGACGAAGTTGGTAATGGTATCCTAGATGAAGATAAATTAGATAATAGCAAATTTAATTTAGGAAGTTCATTTACAGAAAAAGAATATAATGAATACTTTGGTGACTGGATTCACCCATTTACAGGCATAAATATGGTTAAATTCTATAAGGAATTATGTGAAAAAGAAAATTGTAAAACTGAATTTATCTTTTCTAATAATCCACTAGAAATTTTAAAATATACTAATAACGTAATAAATTGCGATATCCACACTAGAGAAAAAACTAAAAAAATGTTAAAAAATTATAATGCAAATGTATATTCTTTAGTAGATATCTTAAACAAACCAATTAACAACTCTGGATTCAACCCTGAATATGGATTATTAGGTTCAAATAAATCTACTGAAGAAAAATTAAAATTATTTCCTAAAACCGGCAATGTTTTAGTCCACAAAATTCAAGATTTATTAAAAGAAAAGACAGGTAAAACAATTGAAGTAATGGTTTACGGAGATGGTGCCTTTAAAGATCCAGTTGGCAAAATTTGGGAACTTGCTGATCCAGTTGTATCCCCTGCTTTTACTGATGGACTTATTGGCACGCCAAATGAAATAAAACTTAAATATGTAGCAGATAATAAATATGCTAGTTTAACAGGTAATGACCTAAAAAAGGCTATCATTAATGAAATAAAGGAAAAACAAAATAACTTAGTAGGACAAAATATATCTTTAGGAACTACTCCAAGAAGAATTACGGACTTAGTTGGTTCACTTTGTGATTTAACCAGTGGTTCTGGTGATAAAGGAACACCAGTTGTATTAATCCAAGGATATTTTGATAATCTATCAAATGAATAAAACATGGAAATTCAAATCCATGTTTTTATTTTTTTAATCTCTATCTCCAAATATTTTTATTAATCTTATTACTTCCAATGCTGAAGATAATACCCCGGCAACATATGTTAAAGCTGCACTAACAAGCATTGTCTTTGTTCCAACAATATCATCTACATATCCACATTCTCTTAAATTATTTTGTGCTCTTTTAGATGCATTAATTTCAGTTGGTAAAGTAACTAATTGAAATAATAATCCAAGTCCAACAAGCGCAATACCTAAAGTAATTAAATTCATGGTTTCTAAAAGTAATCCAATAACCAAAACAACATATGCAAACTTAGTACCTAAACTAACAACTGGAAAGATAAAACTTCTTAATCTTAAAAAGAAATATCCTTCTTTATCCTGAATAGCATGTCCACATTCATGAGCAGCAATTGCCATTGAAGCAACACTAGAACCATTATAAACCTCATTAGATAATCTAACAGTTTTTCTTCTAGGATCATAATGATCACTTAAAGTACCAGTAGTTTGAACAACATAAACATCATTTAAACCATTATCATCAAGAATCTTTCTTGCTACATCATATCCTGTCATATCATAAGAATTCTTAATCTTTTTATATTTTCCATAAGTTACTGAAATATAAATTTGAGCAGCCATTGGAATCAAAAACATAAGTAAATACATGTAATCCATAATCTATACCTCCTCGTAAGTAGTTCCTTCTCTAGTATCAATTAATTTAATACCTTTACTATATAATTCATCTCTTATTGAATCAGCAAGTTCATAATCTTTACTCTTCTTTGCATTATTTCTTTTTTCTATTAATTTCATAATTAAATCATGGTCTTCTCTTTTAGCCTCATCTTTCTTTAATAAATCAAGCGCTAAAACTCTATCAAAAGATCTAATAAGTTCAATCTTTGTAGTACCATTAACAGTTTCATCTTTAAGTAAAGAATAAATAACAGTAATCGCATTAGCAGTATTCAAATCATCAGTAATACATGCTGTAAATAAATTAGTATAATTTTCAAAATCACCATCACTAAGCATTCCATCTTCTTTTAAATTAGCTATCTTATTCTTTAACTTTTTATATTCATTTTCTGCCGCATTAAGAGCATCAAAAGAAAATATTAATTGTTTACGATAATGACTATTTAAACACATATATCTAAATGATAATGGATTATACCCCTTATTAACTAAACTATCAACAGTAACAACATCACCATGACTCTTACTCATCTTACCATCAATACTCATTAAATGTTCCGTATGTACCCAATAACTACACCATTTATGTCCTAAATAAGCTTCACTTTGAGCAATCTCATTAGTATGATGAGGAAAAATATTATCAACACCACCAGTATGAATATCTAAATATTCACCTAAATTTTTAATTGATATACCAGAACATTCAATATGCCATCCCGGATATCCAACCCCAAAAGGAGAATTCCACTTAAGTTCTTGATCTTCAAACTTGCTTTTAGTAAACCATAAAGCAAAGTCAGCCTGATTTTTCTTATTACCATCAAACTCTACTCCATCTCTTACCCCAACAACCATTTCATCTTCCTTATGGTTAGTTAGTTTATAATAATCATCTAATTTAGAAACATCAAAATAAACATTACCACCAGCTTGATAAGCATAACCATCTTTAAGTAACTTCTCTATAATTTTAATATACATATCAATATTATCACTCGCATTGCTTACAATTTCTGGTCTCTTACAATTTAAAGCATCAAAATCCTTAAAAAAAGCATCAGTATAAAATTTAGCTATATCTAAAACACTTTTATGTTCCTTCTTAGCACTAGCAACCATTTTATCTTCTCCAGAATCAGAGTCACTCTTTAAATGACCAACATCTGTAATATTCATACATCTTTCAACTTTATAACCAATATATCTTAAAGTTCTATCCAATAAATCATTACATACATAATTTCTTAAATTACCAATATGTGCATAATGATACACAGTAGGACCACAAGAATAAAAAGTAACCCTATCTTTATTATGAGGTGCAAATTCCTCTATTTTTTTAGTTAAAGTATTATAAATCTTCATAATTACCTCCTTACCCATAATTTTATCATTTATAATAAAAAAATAAAACAACATAACTTAAAAAAGTGATTACTTTAACATAATCACTAAACAACCAACTCATTAAAACCAATTCTACTTGTCTCTTCATTATTAAATACAAATATTATCGAATTATTTAAATATACCTTCTCATTATTCATATTACTTATATAACCATTACTAATCATCGAATCAACTAAATTCCTAATAATTTTACCCGCTTTATCATAATTATTAAAACAAATAATTGAATAAGGATTCTCATCTATCTTATTATATAAATAATTATTATTAATTAACTTATTAACTCCAAATTCATCATTAAACTCTAAACAATTAATATTAATTAAATTAATTCCTAACTTGTTAGCAATATAACTAATTATTTTCTCTTTACTCTTACTTTCTCCGTTTAAAAACATATACTTATTAAACTTATTATCTCTAATAATATTCATTATATTTTTAACAATCAATTCATTATATTTTTTCTCAAGTTCACATTTAACCTCATTAAACTTATTATCATCTATATTAATAATATTAACTCTCTCCTTAATTAAATTATCTACATCTATCATTTTAATGTTTATATCCTTAGATTTATTAACATAATTATCAAGTATTTTCTTAGAACAAACTGTATCTAACACTTCTATTGATTTATCAGGATTATATAAATTAGGCATATACTTATCCGTATTACTAATAATATAATTAACTATATTTTTATTTATCTTTAATTTATAGTACACTTCATAACTTTTCTTAACTTTATTTAATATAAATTCCATATCCTTTAAACTTGGTTCATTAACCATAATAGGAGTAAATCTTCTAAGTAAAGCCTGATCTTTTTTAATATATTCATTATATTCACTTATTGTAGTAGCTCCAATAATTTTTATATCCCCACTACATAAATAAGGTTTTAATATATTACCAGCATCTATTGCTCCTTCACTAGAGCCAGTTTTCATAATTGTATGAATTTCATCTATAAATAAAATTATATTTTTATTTTTAATACACTCTTTAATTAAATCATTAACTCTTGCTTCAAACTCTCCCCTATATTTAGTTCCCGATATTAAAGTACTTACTTGAACTGAAATTATTTTTTTGTTTTTAAGTTCTACCGGAACATCTCCAACCTTTATTCTTCTAGCAAGTTCTTTAACTAAAGCAGTCTTTCCAACTCCCGCATGTCCTATTAATAAAGGATTATTTTTATTTTTTCTTAAGAGTATCTCCATAATATTTGTTATTTCTTTATCTCTTAAATATATTTTGTCAGTTGCCTCATCATTTAAAACAGTACCAAATTCACTTAAAACACCTTGATTATTAAGTTCTAAAGTAAGAGCATCTAAATCAATACCCATATTATTAACTATACTATAACCTATTCCATCTTTATATGATAACAAACTAGACAATAAATAATATTCATCTAATTCTTTATTATCTTTATCCGAATTTTCTCTTGCTTTATTAATCACTAACCTTAATAAAGGAGTATATAAAATATATTTAGACTCTTTAGTAGCACTTCCTATAATCTTAAGTAAATTTTTTTTATAATTATAATAATTTAAATTATATTTATAACATATCTTACTAATATTTTTATTCTTTAATAAAGATAATAATAAATGTTCAGTTCCAACATAAGGATGATGACAACTAAGCATTTCTTTTTCTGCAATTTTAAGTATTTTATTTGTTTCACTATTATAACAATTTTTCATGATTTATCTCCCATAATATTCTATGAATATAATGGTTTAAGTATTAAAAAAATATTCAGGTTTCCCTAAATATTTAATATATTTTATTTAACAACAATATTAACTAACTTCTTAGGAACAGTTATAACTTTAACTATTTCTTTATTATCTATAAATGCTTTAACATTATCAATAGACTTAGCTAGTTCAACCATTTCTTCTTCAGTAGTATCTGTTGTAACTTCTATTTTTCCTCTAATCTTACCATTAACTTGAACAACTAAATTAAAGGTGTTTTTTACTAATTTATTTTCTTCACATTTTGGCCATGATTCTTCAATTATATTTTTATCAAATACGATTTCAAATAACTCACTAGTTATATGAGGTGCAAGTGGGTTTAATACAATTAAGAATGATTTTAATTCCCTTTTAGTAATATATCCACGTTCCCTAACTTTTTTAAGATAACTCATGCAAGCTGCAATTGATGTATTTAATTTTAAATCTTCTAAATCTTCAGTTACTTTTTTAATAAGTGAATTTAAGTCATATTCTTGTTCACTTGATAATTCTTCATCTTCTTTTACAATATTTTGTAAATCCCATACTTTATTAATAAAGTTAACTATTCCATTTATTCCATCATATGTCCAAGCTATATTATCTTCATATCCGCCTAAGAAATGAACATGAAGTCTTGCTACATCTGAGCCATATTTATCAATAACTTCCATAGGAGATACACCATTAGCAGAACTCTTACTCATTTTCTTTCCAGTATCATCTAAAATTAAACCACTACCCATTTTTCTTATGAATGGATCTCTTGAAGGTACAGCACCTATTTCATACAAGAAGTTTTGCCAGAAGAATGCATATAGTACATGTCTAGTTATATGTTCAGTACCACCTGTATAGCAATCAACACTTCCCCAATACTTAAGTTTATCAAAATCTGCTAATTTCTCATTATTTTTAGGATCACAATATCTAAGCCAGTACCAACTTGATCCAGCCCAGTTAGGCATTGTATCAGTTTCTCTTTTTGCTGATCCACCACACTTAGGACATTTACAATTTACCCAATCTTCTATTTTAGATAAAGGAGATGCACCATCTTCTCTTGGCATATAATCATCAGTCTTTGGTAATCTAACGGGCAATTCTTCTTCAGGTACTGGAACAGTTCCACACTTATCACAGAATACGATTGGGAACGGTTCTCCCCAATATCTTTGTCTATTGAATGACCAATCTTGCATTTTGTAATTAACAACTTTTTCACCAACATGAGTATTTACTAATTTATCAATAATCTTTTCTTTAGCTTTAATATACAAAGTAATATCTTTATCATCTATCTTATAGTCATATATAATACCTATAAAAGTATTATCTTCTATCTTATACTTAGATTTAAATGTATATAAATTAGTAAATAACTTTGTATCATTTACATTATCTAATTTCTATTTAGATTTTACTAAGGATATTCTATATATTGAAAAAGAGAATTCTTTAGTTAGAAGAAGTGTTCAAACAGTACTTTATAATATTCTAAATAATGAGGTAAGATTACTTGCTCCTATCCTTCCATATACTAGTGAAGAGGTATATAGTTTATTGGATTCTAAGTTAGATTCTGTACATTTAGAAGATATGCCAGAGGCAGTAGAATACTCTGATAGTAGTGAAATAGAGGAATTATTTGATTTATTCTTTGAACTTAAAGATAAGGTTTATAAGAAACTAGAGGAAGCAAGAAATGATAAGTTAATTGGATCTGCTCTTGAGGCTGTAGTTAAGATTAATTTAGATGAAAAGTATAATATGGTTAAAGAGAAATTAGGTTCTTGTTTACATCAATTATTTATTGTTTCTAAGGTAGAATATACTACTCAAGGTGAAGAGGTAGTAATTGAGAAGAGTACTGGAGAGAAATGTAATAGATGTTGGAGTTATGTTG
>ERZ779737.1549-NODE-1549-length-17420-cov-2.694731_pt1 | contig 17420 bp, 16 predicted proteins | sample MGYA00511889_ERZ779737 | MGnify/ENA primary metagenome ERZ779737 (study PRJEB29588, sample SAMEA2163575) | human gut metagenome | biome: human gut; feature: human-associated habitat; material: faeces | place: Denmark | collected 2008/2010 ...
TTAAATGTTATATATAATAAAAAATTAGAAAATATTCCAAAAATTCTTGAAACACCATGGATCAAATACTCTGATAAAGAAACATATGCTCCATACAAATTTGAAATAGAAATGATTAGAAACAAGGTATTTAATGAGAATTTAAAAGAAGATTTGGCAAAAAGTCATGAACTTGATTTTTAAATAGCATAAAAAAGGAACTAAAAATAGTTCCTTTTTGTGTTTTCATATAATTCTTTTAATTTTCTATATGTAGTTTCCTTAAGAGAATTTTTATTTTCCTCTATTACTTTTAAACCATCATCATATATATCTTTAAATCTTGTTTTGATATTATGATAAACAACTTCTAACTCATTTTTATCAAGAAGGATGTTTTTCTTTATTGCAAAATTTACAATATCCTCTTTTTTAAGTCTATCTACATAGTTCTTAAGTAAGTTATACATATTCACCTCATATTATTATATGTATAATGATAATTTAATTAACAACAATAATAATGGTGGTTATATGAATTCTAGACTAAAAATTATTTCCTACATATTAATTTTAATGTTTTTGATTATTTTAATTTCTTTATTTGATATAATGATTATACGCCATAAGGAATACAAAAATGCATTTGATAGTATTGTTGCTAGTGAAATACAAGGTAGTACTGCATTACGTGGTAAAATTTATGATAGAAATAATAAATTATTAGTAGATAATATAGGTATTAAAAGTATATATTATAAAAGAGAATTAGGTACATCATATGAGATTGATTTAGCGCATAGACTTAGTCTTGTTTTAGAACTTGATTATAATCTTGTTACTGATTCTATGCTTAAAGACTTATATTTAACAAGTAAACATGATGAATTAATTACTGAAAATGAATTTAGGATGCTTAAGGAAAGAAAAATTACTTCTAGTGATATAACAAGGTTAAAAAGAAGTAGAATAAGTAAAGAGGAATTAGATAAAGTTGATAAAAAGACTGCTTATATATATTATTTAATGAATAATGGGTATTCTTATGAAGATAAACTTATTAAAAAGAATTTAACTGATAGTGAATATGCGTTAATATATGAGAATATTGATGATTATAAGGGTATTAAATTAAAGATGGATTTTGATAGAAAATATATATATGGCGATACGCTAAGAGGAGTTTTTGGAAATATTTCTAAAAATAGTATTCCATATGAACTTAAGAATTATTATTTAGATAAAGGTTATAGTATCAATGATAGAGTAGGTATATCTGGTTTAGAGTACTATTATGATGATTATTTAAAAGGAGAAAAAAGTGTATATAAAAGTATTAATGGTAAGTTAACGGAAATTAAGAAAGAAAAACAAGGTAATGATTTAGTACTTACTATTGATATTAACTTACAGAAAAGTATTGAAGAAATAATTGATAATGAGATTAAGAAGGCTAAGGATGAACCTAATACTGAATATTTTAATAAAGTTTTTGCATTAATTTGTAATACTGATGGTGAAATATTAGCAATGGTTGCTAGAATTATAATTGATGATACTATTTATGATTATACTTCATATTTTGTTACTTCTTCTGTAACAGTTGGGTCTGTTATAAAAGGAGCGTCTATTTCTGTTGGATATAAATATGGTGTTATAGATATAGGAAGTGTTTTAAAAGATGAATGTATTAAGTTAAGTGGTACTGGTACCAAATGTTCTTGGAATAGAAATGGACTTGGTAATTTAAATGATATTGATGCATTGAAATTATCTTCTAATGTATATCAGTTTAAGACTGCAATGATGATTAGTGGTTATAATTATATTTATAATGGATCTTTTTCACTTAAAAATGATGTTTTTTTAAAGTATAGAAGTATGTTTAATACTTATGGATTAGGTGTTTCTAGTGGTATTGATTTACCAAATGAAGCACTTGGTTTAAAAGGTGCAAATGACACACCTGGCTTACTTCTTGATTTTTCAATTGGTCAATATGACACGTACACTCCTCTTCAGTTAGCGTCTTATATAAACACTATTGCAAATAATGGCTCTAGAGTTAGATTGTTTTTGGGTAAGAAGGCTAAGGATGAAAGTGGTAATATACTTTTTGAAAATAAAAGGGAAGTGTTAAATAGTGTTGCTCTTGATATTAAGTACATTAATAGAATACAACAAGGTTTTAAAAGTGTACTTTCTTATGGTGGTACTGGGTTTGGTTATATAGATTTAGAATATAAGGGTGCAGGTAAGACTGGTACTTCTCAAAGTTTTTTTGATAGTAATAAAGATGGAATTATTGATAAGGAGACTATAACTTCTACTTTTGCGGGGTATGCTCCTTATGATAATCCCGAAATTAGTATAGTTGTTATTACTCCAGATATAAGTCATGTATACAAAAGTGGCTATTTATCAAGCATAAATCGACGAATTACTGAACAAATTACTAAAAAATACTTTGAAATTTACAAATAATTTGCTATAATGTAGTAGTTATGAAAAGGAGTGATTGTTTATGGCAAGTAAAGGGAACAGAGAAAGAATAACTTTAGTATGTACTGAATGTAATGAAGAAAACTACAGAACTATCAAAAACAAAAAGAATGATACTGAAAGAATGGAACTTAATAAATACTGTTCAAGATGTAATAAATCTACAAAACATAAAGAAAAGAAATAATTTTAAAAGTTATTTTCTTATACTGGAGGAATTATGGTTAATATAAATGATATTAAAAATGGAATGACAATTTTAGTTGATGGAAATATATATCAAGTATTAGATTTTCAACACGTAAAACCAGGAAAAGGAGCAGCATTTGTTAAAGCTAAATTAAAGAATTTAAGAACTGGTGCGATATATGAACAAACATTTAATTCAAGTATTAAAGTAGAAAAAGCAATGATTGAGAAAAAAACAATGCAATACTTATATGATAATGGTGGATCATATGTATTTATGAATATGAATGATTATTCTCAAGTAGAATTACCAGTATCACAAATAGAAGAAGAGAGTAAGTATTTAACTGAAAACGCAATGGTTGATATAATGTATTTTAACAATGAAATGTTAGGTGTTAATATTCCTGAAAAAGTTGAACTTGAGGTTGTTAAAACAGAACCTGGAGTTAAAGGAAATACTGCTACAACTGCTACTAAAGAAGCTAAATTGAGTACAGGATTAACAATAAGAGTACCTATGTTTATTGATGAAGGCGATATAGTAATAGTTTCAACTAAAGATGGTAAATATGTATCAAGAAAGTAATTACTTTCTTTTTTTGTAATAAAAACTTCATTTTTTAGTATGATATATTAGAAAATGGAGGACAAAATGATAAATAAACAAAAATTATGGTTTTTAACTTTATTCAGTTTAATTTTAGTTTTAAGCGTGTATTATGTTGCAATGCCAAATGAATTACTAAAAGATAAAACAACTACAGTAAATAAAGATAATAATTCTGGTGCGGTAGTTGAAGTAAAAGAAAGTAATATACTTGATACTATAAGAATAACAAGTGATGAAGAAAGATTAAAAGAGATGGAAGATTTAAGATTAATTCTTACTAATGTTGATTCTAGTATAGAAGAGAAAAATAATGCATATGAAAAATTAAAATTAATTGAAGAGGTAAAAGGAAAAGAAGAAACTTTAGAAAACAAGATTAAAAAAGAATTTAATATAGATTCATTTATTAAAATAAGTAATAATCAGATAAAAGTAACTATAGTAAGTAGTAAACACAGCTATGAACTTGCAAATAATATAATAAGAAGTATTCAAGAAGAATATGATGAAAAAATGTATATAACTGTTAAATTTGAATCATAATTTAATTGTTAAAATTTAACACGTTAAAATCTAAAAATAAGTAAATACTAATAATGTAGTCCATGATAGATAGGAGATGTTATTAGTGTTTTTTAATAAAATTAAAAAAATGCTTATTACTTTTCTTTTAATATTAAATATTATTCCCATAAATGTATTTGCTTATTCTGATTATGTAATCGCATCAGGTAAAAGCGTTGGAATTACAATTAAAACAAAAGGAATTATAGTAGTTGGATTATATGAAGTTAATGGTATATCACCAGGACATGATGCAGGAATTAACCTTGGAGATAAGATTATAAAAATTGAAGATGAAAAAGTTAATAGTATTTCTGAAATGATATCTAAAATATCTAATTATTCTAATAAAGGTAATATAAAAGTTACTTATTTAAGATCAAATAAAGAATATAATACTAATCTTAAACTTATTTTAGGTGAAGATAATGTCTATAAGACTGGGCTTTATGTTAAGGATACAATCAGCGGTATTGGAACACTTACTTATATAGATCCTGGGGCGAGGATGTATGGTGCTTTAGGGCATGAAATAATAGATAAAAATACATCTTTGAAAGTAGAAGTTAAAAATGGTAAGATATTTAAATCTGAAGTAACTGGTATTACTAAAAGTACAAGTGGAAATCCTGGAAGTAAAAATGCTAAATTTTATTCAAATGTAACATATGGTACTCTTAACAAAAATACTTCTAGTGGTATTTTTGGTGAATATAAAGATAAAATGGATGGTAAACTTTATAAAGTTGCTAAAATTAGCGAAATAAAAACAGGCAATGCTAAAATACTTACGGTTTTAAAAGGTGAAGAGGTTAAAGAATACAATATAGAAATAACTAAATTAAACAGAAATGATTCATTGATTAAAAATATTTTATTTAATATAGTTGATGATGAATTAATAGAAAAAACAGGTGGTGTAGTACAAGGAATGAGTGGTTCACCAATTATTCAAGATGATAAAATAATAGGTGCAGTTACACACGTTGTTGTAGATAATCCAACAAAAGGATATGGGATATTTATTACTAATATGTTAGAAGAAATGGAAAAGTAGGGAAACCTACTTTTTGCATTATATTAAAAAATAATGTATAATTAAATAGGTGATTATATGAAATTTGTAACTTTGAATGAAAATGAATTTACAGAATTTGAAAATACGCATCCATTAGGTAGTTTTTATCAAACTATAAAATGGGGCAAATTAAAAGAAAAAAATGGTTGGAAATATTATTTAGTGGGTGTAAAAGAAGATGATAAAGTAATTGCAGCATGTTTACTTTTAGAGAAAAAAGTATTTTTAAGTTTAACGCTCTTTTATTCTCCAAGAGGGTTTTTACTTGATTATAACAACAAAAAATTACTTGAATTTTTTACTAAAAACGTAAAAAAATTTGCTAAAATGCATCACGCTATATTTATTAAAATAGATCCTACTATAATAGAATTTGAAAAAGATATAAATGGAGATGCCATTAAAGGTGGTATTTCTAATAAGAATATCATAGATAGTTTAAAAAGTTTAGGTTATAAAAATGTAAATACTCACTTACAGCCTAATATTGTATTTACTCTTGATTTAAAGAATAAAACAATTGATGAAATATATAATAAAATGGAAAATACTACAAAGCAAAGAGTTAGAAAAAATGAATCTATAGGTATTAAAACAAGAGAGTTATCTCGTGATGAACTTTCTATATTTAAAAGTATAATGCAAAATACAGCAGATAGAAGAGGTTTTATTGATAGATCACTTTCATATTATGAGAATATGTATGATATATTTGACAATATGAAAATATTACTTTCGTATATTGATATTAAAGAATATAGTAATAATGAAAAAATAAGGCTTAATAAAACTACCGATGAAATTAAAAAATTAAAAGAATCTTTAAACAAAGAAAACGCTAATACTAAAAAAATTAATAATAAATTAAAAGAAGCAGAAGTACTTGCTAAAAGTTTAGAAAAAACTATTAAAAAATGTGAAGATATAATGAAAAAGGAAAACACTAATATAATTAATTTAGGATGCCTTATGTTTATGTTTCATGGAAGGGAAGTTTTATCCTTATTCGGTGGCGTTTATGATGAATATAGGGAGTTTATGCCTGCATATACGTTAAATTATGATATGATTAAATATGCATGTGAAAAGGGATATGATAAATATAATTTTTATGGAATAGATGAATATAAGGATAAATCAAATCCAATGTATGGACTTTATGATTTTAAAAGAGGTTTTTCTGGAGTAGTAGAAGAATATATAGGCACATATGATTTAATAATATCTAAGTTCTGGTATTTAATGTATACATTTGCGTATAATAAAGTTTATTTAAAAATAAAGAGTTCTAAACACTAGAACTCTTTATCTTAACTACCTTTTTTGTTGTTTCATCTATATATTTTAAATCTTCATAATCCGCAGTTTCACTTGGTAAATTTTTTTTTGCTAAATATTTTTTTAATTGATAAGATGCAAAATGATAGAATATTGCAAATATAGGAACACCTATAATCATACCAACTAAACCAAATATACCACCAAATATCATTATTGAGAATAATACCCAGAAACCTGATAATCCAATTGAATCTCCAACTATTTTAGGCGATAATATATTACCTTCAATTTGTTGTAATACGATAATTATAATTGTAAAATATAAAGCTTGTATTGGGTTAATTAATAATAGTAATATAACTCCAGGAACCCATCCAATTATTGGTCCAAAGAACGGAATAATATTAGTTATTGCAACAATTAAACTAATTAAAGCCGCATATGGCATTTTAAATAATATCATTGCTATATAACATACAATTCCAAGTGCAACAGAAGTAAGAAGTTTACCTTTTATAAAACCATTAAATATCTTATAACTATACCTTGCACCTTGCAATAATGAATTACCTTTTTTAATACCTAAAAACGTATATATAAATTTTTTCATCTCACTAACATACTTATTTTTATTAATTAATAAATAAACAGAAAATACAATTCCAATTGTAAAATCTCTTAAAAATTCATACATCCCATTTAATCCTACAGTAACAGTTGTAACAATATTTTCCATCTTAGGAAGAATACCTTCAGATAAATAAGATAATATACTCTTAGACGAATCATTTATCATTGTAAGAATAATATTTTCAATTGCAGGATTTCCCTTAAGTATATTTTCAAGCCAACTTTCTACTTTAACTATACTATCAGGTAGCATTTCAACAATGCCAACTACACTTATTAATAATTTTGGTATTAATAAATAAAATATCCAAAATAATATTAAAAGTAAAATTAATATAGAAATTGATATACTAATTATTTTAGATTCTTTTTTTATCTTTATAGTATCTTTAGATCTTTTTGATAATAACTTTGTAAATTTTCTATTAAAAAAATTAAATGATTGAGTTAATATAAATGCAATTATAATTCCATATAATAATGGTCTAAAAATATATAATATCTTTCCAATAATCTTAATAATATTGTCAAATCTTAATATTGTAAAATAAAATAATATTCCAAGTGCAATAACAGATAAAGCAGTTATTCCCCAATAAATATATTCATTTTGAATTTTACGCTTCATAATTCCTCCTATCTAAATACAGAAACAATTGATATAATTACACTGCCAACCATAAGTAAAAGTGCAACCCATACAAATATTTTTTGTGCTTTTTTCATAATTTCACCTCATACAAATTATAGCATAATCATTCATAAAATAAAATTGTTTTAATATAATTTCTTAGGTGATGAATGTGAACAAGCTATTTAAAATTATTTTAAAAGATGTAAAACATAATAAAAGCGTGTATATATCTTTAATCGCAGTAGTCATAATAGGTCTTGTTTTTGGCTCTTTATTTATAACTATATTATCACATGATGATAAAACACTTCTTACAAGTGAAATTAGTACTTATTTTAATATGATTAAAGATAATAAATACAATATGAATGCATATTTATTTAGTAATTTTAATAATATATTATATGCATTTATATTATGGATATTAGGAATATCAGTAATAGGATTACCTATAATTATATGTATGTTATTTTATAAAACATTCACTTTAGCATTTACTGTAACATCTTTAATATATCACTTTAAAATAGAAGGCATGTTAATCTCATTTATATATATTTTTCCACATTTAATAATTAATCTTATTATATATTTTATATTAACTTATTATTCATTTAACATGTCACTTAAAATAATTAGAGTTATTTTTAATAAAGAAGACTTTAGTGTAAAAAGGCACTTTAAAAAATATGCATTTATACTTGCTATATCTATAGTAATGCTTGTTATTACTGCTTCATATGAAGCATATATAATGCCATATATAATAAAACTTATTTACTAATTTTAAAAATGATGTATAATTAAAATGGTGATGTTATGAAAGTTGTAATTGGAATGAGCGGAGGAGTAGATTCATCTGTTGCAGCCTATCTTTTAAAAAAACAAGGATATGAAGTAATTGGATTATTTATGAGAAACTGGGATGCTAGTGTTAATAATGATATAATGGGTAATCCAACATTAAATAATAATATATGTCCACAAGAACAAGACTATAACGATGCAAAAGAAGTATGTAAAAAGTTAGATATTCCTCTACATCGTGTTGATTTTGTAAAAGAATATTGGGAGTACGTATTTACTTATTTTCTAGATGAACTTAAAAATGGAAGAACTCCAAATCCTGATATAATGTGTAATAAATATATTAAATTTGATTTATTTATAAAAGAAGCTAAAAAACTAGGCGCTACATATATAGCAACTGGGCATTATGCAAGAATGAAAGATGGTAAATTGCTAAGAGGAGTTGATCTAAATAAAGATCAAACATATTTCCTTTCTCAATTAACGCATGAACAATTAGAAAATGTATTATTCCCAGTAGGAGATCTTAATAAGCCTGAAGTAAGAGAAATAGCTAAAGAATTAGGATTAAATACTGCAACAAAAAAAGATTCAACTGGAATTTGTTTTATTGGGGAAAGAAACTTTAAAGAATTCTTGAAAAATTATTTACCAAATATTAAAGGAGATATTATAAATATAGAAACAAATGAAAAAGTAGGGGAACATATAGGATTAATGTATTATACGATAGGGCAGAGAAGAGGTCTTGATATAGGGGGTACTAAAGATAAACTATTTACAGTAGGTAAAGATTTGAATAAAAATATTTTATATGTTGCAATAGGTGAAGATAATGAGTATTTATATTCAGATAGTTGTATAATAAACGAAGTTAATTTTAATTGTGACGAAAGGCCTACTAAATGTACAGCTAAATTTAGGTATAGACAAAATGATTATCCTGTAACTCTTACATATTTAGATTCTAATGAAATTTTAGTTAAATATGATGGTGTAAAATCAGTAACACCAGGTCAAGCGTGCGTACTTTATGATGGTGAAGTATGCTTAGGCGGTGGAATAATTAAAGAAGTTAGAAAAAATAATAAAAAATTATGGTATTTACTATAAAATGTAAAGTGTCAAGTCTTGACACTTTTTTATATGTGTGGTAACATATATGTGTATAGATGGAGGTAATTTGTGTATGAAAGCAGTTAATGATTTATTAAAAGAATTAGGAATATCAAAGGTAAAATTATCTAGGTATTTAGGGGTATCTAGACAAATGGTTTATAATTATTTAGAAATGAAATCTCTAAATGATTGGCCAAAAGATAAAAAAGTGAAATTATTATTATTATTTAATGTAAGTTCAGCCGAAGAATTAGCTAATTTTAAACCAACTACAGAAAATATTTTAAGGATAGAAAAAATGATGCAAGAAAGCGAAAATGAAAATGGTTTATTTTCAATTGATGCTGCAGGATATGATTTTAAAGATTTAAGTAAGAAAAATCAAAAAGTAATAATGGATATAGTAACTATGCTTAAAGAAAAATTAAGTGAGGATACTAAAGATGCAGGAGCATATAACATGTGCCGTTATTTATGTAGCTATCTTCAAGTTATAGATGATGTACCAGAGTTGAAGTATGTTTTAGCATATTTTGCTAAATCAAATGGATTTATACCAACAAATGAATTTGCATTTGATGAAGATAACCAAATAATATTTGAAGGAATTATGTATCAAGCTATTACTTTATTTAATAATGGTGGTGTATCAAAGCATAAAGTTTTAGAAGCACATAAGAAATTTGAAGCAGAAGTAGAACAAAGACATGAAGAAAAACTATCTAGAACACAAGAATTAAATACAGTTAAGATTCAAGCATTAAAGGAACTAGGTTATACTGAAATAAATTCTAAAAATGCTACAGAAGTATTTGAAAAAATAGCAGAAATTCAATCTAGAAAAATATAAATATATAGATAAAACTATATATTTTTCTAAAATTATTTATTTTACATTACTTTACATTCGCTATATCACTTCCCCTTTTCATTTAATATAAAAGGGTAGTGTATTAAATATTATGTTTATATTTAAGTGTATTTATGGTAATATTATGCTGAAATAGCAAATTATAGTTTAAGCGTTTGTAGTATAAATATCACTAAATTAGGCGTAGAATTATTATAGTATATAATTTTATATAAGAAATTTAATTGTATACATTATAATGAATTTAAAGATTGATTATGAATTTATAATATATAGATGATGGATATTACAAATTATATTTAAAAAAATATATATTATTGTTAAATGATTTTAATACAAAAAATGCAAAAAAATGATTACTGAAATGTATTTAGATTTAAATTAATTAATCATTATAGATTAATTAAACTATTAGATGTAGGTAAGATATTAAGATATAATGTGTAATAATATTGGATATAATTTTATCAAACTAAATGATAAACTGAATATAACTTGATTTCGTATAATACATATTATGTTGACTTCTATAAAAAATAAAATTAAAGGAACTATTTATTTTAGTTCCTTTTTTCTAGTTCTATACCAACTACAATCCCATTTAAATCCAATTTATTTTCTATTTCATCTTTTATAATTAAATTATCTGCAAGTGTTTCTACTTTTATAAAATCAATATAATCTTTAATTGCATTATTAAATTCATCATTATTAGTATAATATATATTAATGCGATCCATCATTTCATAATCATTTGTTTTTCTCATTTGTTGTACTTTGCTAATGAATTCTCTTACTATACCTTCGTTTATTAATTCTTTTGAAAGTGTAATATTAAGTATTATAAAGTTATTATTTTCGTGTGATGCATTAAATCCTTCTTTAGCACTTATACGTACATCTAACATATCATATGTTATTTCTATATTGTTTTTATTTAGATTAATTGTTTTGGTACTTCCCTCTTCCATCTTTTTTATATCTTCTTGAGTAAGATTAGTTAGTGCGTTTGCAAAATCTTTAATTTCTTTACCAAATATTGGACCACATATTTTAAAGTTTGGTTTTACTTCAAATGACATATATTTAGTTAAATCTTCTGTAAATGTAATACTTTTAACATTTAATTCTTCTTTTATTAAGTCTGTTAAATCCCCTATTATATTTTTAACCTTGGCATCTAGTATTATTTCACTAATAGGTTGTCTAACCTTAATTTTAGCTTCTTCTCTAGCATTTCTTCCTAATGAGATTAAATCCTTAACTAAATCCATTTTCTTCTCTATCTCGTCATTTATTTTAGTTTTATCACATATTGGGAAATCTTCTAAATGAACAGATTCTTTATTAGTTAAACTTGTATATATTTCTTCTGATATATATGGTACGATTGGAGCGATTAGTTTTGATAATCCTAGTAATACTTCGTATGTAGTGTTATAAACTGCTTTTTTATTCTCATCTAAATCACTAGCCCAGAATCTTCTTCTATTACGTCTTATATACCAATTCGATAAATCATCACTTACAAAATCTGTAACTTTTCTTACCACTTTAGTTAAATCATATGATTCATATCCATCAGTAACTTCTGATATTAATTTATTATATTTAGATAATAACCATTTATCTATTTCTTCTCTATTTTCATATTCTACGTTAAATTCTCTTGGATCAAGTGAATCAGTATTAGCATATAACGCGAAGAAATTATATGTATTTTTTAATGTATTAAAGAATTTTGAATATACTTCTTTTAAGCCTTCTATATCAAATTTTAATGGAGTATATATAGGTGATGCATATGGCATATACCATCTTATAGTATCAGCACCATATTCATTAATTATTTCAAATGGGTTTATAGCATTACCCCTACTCTTATGCATTTTTTGACCATATTTATCCAGTAATAAATCATTTACAAGTACATTTTTAAATGGAGATTTTCCAGTTACAAATGTTGATATAATTAATAGTACATAGAACCAACCTCTTGTTTGATCAATTCCCTCTGAAATAAAGTCTGCTGGGAATTGTTCTTCCCATAATTCTTTATTTTCAAATGGATAATGATATTGTGCGAAAGGCATAGAGCCTGAATCAAACCAACAATCCATTACTTCTGGAATTCTATTCATAATCTTACCGCAATTTGGGCATTTAATATGAATATCATCTACGTATGGTCTATGAAGTTCAATTGACTCATCAATTTTTTCAATTGATTTATTAATTAATTCTTCTCTTGAACCAATCATTTCCATATGACCACACGAACATTTCCATAGTGGAATTGGACAACCCCAATATCTATTTCTTGATATAGCCCAATCATTCATATTTTCAAGCCAATTTCCAAATCTTTTTTCACCCACATAAGATGGATACCAATTAATTTTCTTATTATTTTCTATTACTTTATCTTTAAATTTAGTAGTTTCTATATATAAACTTGGTTTTGAATAATATAGAAGTGGTGTTTGACATCTCCAACAATGAGGATAATTATGATTTAATTTTTCTTTTTTAAATAATTTATCATTATCTTTTAAGTATTTTATAATATCTATTTCTAAATCTTTATCCATTACAAATCTAGAAGCCCATGGTCCTTCCTTGTATGTACCATCTTCTGCAACTGGGTTAATAACTGGCAAATCGTATTTTCTACCAACTTCATAGTCATCTTGCCCAAATGCAGGTGCGATATGTACAAGTCCAGTACCATCTTCCATAGTTACATATGTATCGCATACTACAAAGAATGCTTTTTTATTTACATTTATAAATGGTAGTAATTGTTCATATTCAGTGTACTCTAAATCAGTTCCTTTATAAGTTTCTAATACTTCGTAACCTTCTCCTAGTACTTTATCCGCAAGTTTTTTTGCAAGATAAGTTTTGCCGACACCTGTAGGTCCCAAAAACATAAACACGCCTATAGGTTTATTAGGATCTCTCATGCCGATGCGGTTACGCTTTATACATTTCACGATCTTATCGATAGCATCATCCTGACCGATGATTTGTTTTTTCAGTTCATCGGCCATATTACGGAGCTTGTTTTCCTCAGACCGCTCTATGCGTTGCACGGGAATGCCGGTCATATCAGAGATAACTTCAGCCACATCTGTCTCGGTTACGGTTTCCCGCTGCTGACTGCATGTCTTGATCCATTCCTCATTCATTGTCTGCAGTTCCTTTTCAAGTTGTGTCTGTTCATCCCTCAAAGTCGCAGCCTGCTCAAAATCCTGATCAGAGACAGCCTGCTTCTTCTTTTCCTCAACATCCTTTATTTTCTTTTCTTCATCGATAATGTTCTGAGGTATCTTAGAATTCTTGATCTGTACTTTTGATCCTGCCTCGTCAAGCGCGTCTATAGCTTTATCCGGGAATGCACGATCTGTCACATACCGTTCTGTCAGTTTTACACAGGCAGTTATCGCAGCATCAGTGTAATTTACATTATGATGCTGTTCGTAGCGGTCCTTTATGTTCTGCAATATGTTTATAGTCTGATCGTAAGTGGTAGGCTCGATGAGGACTTTCTGGAAACGTCTTTCGAGCGCTCCGTCTTTCTCTATGTTGTTACGATACTCGTCGAGTGTTGTCGCACCGATACATTGTATAACACCTCTTGCAAGAGCCGGTTTCATGATATTGGCAGCATCCATACTGCCAGGTGTACTTCCGGCTCCGATAAGTGTATGTATTTCGTCAATGAATACTATTATGTCGTGATTTTCCTCTATCTCTTTCAACAATGCCTGTATGCGTTCCTCAAATTGTCCTCTGTACTTAGTACCCGCAACGACTGCTGTCATATTCAGACTTACGACACGTTTATTATATAAAATAGGTGGTGTATGTCGTTTCGCAATCATTTGTGCGAGTCCTTCTGCAATGGCACTTTTGCCGACTCCCGGTTCTCCTATTAATATAGGGTTATTCTTCTTTCTTCGGCAGAGGATTTCGATAACCCTCTGTATTTCTCTCTCACGTCCCACTACAATGTCAAGTTTCCCATCTCTTGCTGCTCGTGTGAGGTCAACGGAGAAATTATCTAATATAGGAGTTTTTGTATTATTTTTTGTTATCGTGTTAAATGTTCTTCTTTCTTTCTGAGAAGGACCTATCTTATCAAGATTTTCATCATCATCATTAGAAAGTTCTATGCCATTTGTTATATGATTCTTCTGTTGCATATATTTTATTACATCTTTATAATATATCTTGTTATATTCAAGAACTGTTTTTGCTCCATTGTTTGAGCGATCATGTAGTATTGCCAAAACAATATGATTGACATTTACAAGCGTATCATGCTGTAAACGTGCCTCTAAAACAGCAAGTTTCAAGATATTATTAGACATTTCATTTAAGCTTGGCTCTTCTGACGGATAATTTATGTTTATTGTTCTTTTTAATAAAATCTGTTTCTCTAGTTCATCTGTTATTAAGCCAAGGCTAATGTTTACATGTGCAAACAATTCTGTCAGAACACTATTGCTTTGTTTCAGTATTCCAAGCAGTAAATGTTCCGGATAGATTTGATCACATGATAAACGAATCGCTTCTTCCTTGCTAATTTCAAGAGTCTTAGAAATATCGTTTGAAAATTGATTCATCATATCTTGCCTGTTGTTACAATATTATCTTATGTTATAGATGAAATGATGCAAAGATTATGCCAATTAGAGTTTTGTCTTACATTCTTGCATCAAATTATTGATTTGAGTAATATGTTGTCTCACTTCCTGAGAATTTCCGTAATGTTCATAATAGCAAAGTGAGCTTTGAAAATATTCGTATGCTATGTCATAATTACTGTTACTCATATAGCACATAGCCAATTTATACAAGATTTCTGCTTTTTCATTGTCGAAACAAAGAATAGTCGCTCTTTCAAAGTAAGGTATAGCTTCACTGTATTTATCCTGCATGAAATAGCTTTCAGCCAAACAATAGTAATACACCGACTGTTCGTGTGGAGCTAATATATTTATCTTATCGATGACCTCTTCTAAATATTTACATGCATTTTTGTAATCTTGATCATAATAAAAGCAGACACCCATATATGCCTTGAACCTTGGGTTCAGGGCATAATGATTATTCAATTCCTGTAAAAGCAATAATGCCTCATGAAATTTTTCTCCTTGGAAATATTCAATAGCTCTCTCTAATTTTTCTGTATCAATGTTTTTTATATTTTGAGCATAAATGTTGATATTTAAGAATATACATACAAGTAATACTATATGTCTGATTCGCATTTATTATTCTGTATAGAAGTTGATGACATCTGTAATAGCCTTTTGGCATATTTTACAAAATTCAGGATTTTCATTTGTACGCATTCTGCAATCCTGTTGACCACGATAGACCCCGTGTATACTATATCCTGCACCTTCAAATACTCCAACTTTATTTATATTTTCAGGAGTTGCCGGGGTAGGGATTTCTGTTTTGTCTTCTATCATATTTTCCCATTTACCATGAAAATCAACCATTGTCGTGATATTGCGTTCCCATGGTTCTATATCGTGTGGATACATTGCAAGATCTTCTGTTTCGTATGCATATTCGTCAGCCAGGCCTGCAAAACTGTGGCCAAATTCATGCACAACAACTGGTCTGAATTTGTTATGGTGTGTCATTGACAGATTGTATGAATTTAATATACCGCCACCACCGTATCTGTCTGTATTAACAAGAACAATGATGTGTTCATACGGAGTTCCTGCTAATATGTCATGCATATCTTTAAGATTAAGCGTTGTCAAGTATCTATCACTATAAAAAGTATCAAAATGGCTATTCAATGCGGTTTTCTTCCAGATACCTTTAGAAGGAATGCTACAGCCACTTTCTTTAGATGGCGACATCACTGCTATTACATTGAATTTTGACTTCAATGTTTTAAATGGTTCATGTTCGAAGATGGCATCATTGGCTATCTTGGCGTCATTTAAGAATGTTTGCATCTCGTCTTTTGTATATCCTTCGGCAATGTATGCAATATGTATACAGCACGTTGTGTCTTTTGCCTGCTGTAATACCTCATATGGAGTTATATCTTTAAAACCAATTTGTTTTATCAATATATCTTCAGGATCGACAGTATAAGTCATCGATTTTATTATCTCTCTACGATTATTTCTGAGGTCTATTGTCACATTAACCTTTTTCTTTGGAAAAGGTACGAGAAATACATTCTCAAATGAACGGATATTATTTTTTGCTTCATCATACGTCAACCATTCCTGAAACAACGTTGAAAATGAATTCTTATATAATGCTTCTCCGGTTTTGTAGTCGGTTACAGTAATTTGTCCATTACCCTCAACCGGTACTTCTGATAATCTGGATGTTTTACCATACCACTTTGGCATAACATTTAACTTATCAACGGCGATTGATTGTGAGCTTGTATTTCCTGAGAAAATATAATCTATCCTTAATGTACTATCCTTGAAGTTTTCTTTAAAATTCTGTGCATTAATTGATTCCACTATAGGGAAAAACATTATGATAAATAAAAGTGCTTGATATTTCATTTGCTTTATTATTAATTAGTTAAAAATTAATATTGAATTCTTTTAATAAATTATGTATATACTGTCTATTCCAATCATCTGTATGATATTTGACATCTCCATAAGATAATAAATCGAGATCCAGTTTGACTATTCCCATTTTATGTTCTTTGTGAGAACTTTCACATAAATGTTCAATTTTTAAGATACCTGTTATCTCATTTAGATCTAACGTAGTTTCTGTAATTCCTATACAGTTTAGGAATTGTTCAGACTCAATTTCTACTGGATTAGTCCATATAGAAGATGAATATTTAATATCGTGGAAATATTTGCTTAATAATCCTTTAGCTTGCCTGATATTTTTATTTTGTTCTGTATTTGATCCGATGGAAATTATAATTCTAGTGTTATTATTATTTATTTTATGTTCCATATTTACAACATATATTATAAATAACTTACGATAAACAGTGCAAATATATTAATTATTTTCTACATATCGACCTTTTAGTTTCTTTTATTAGTATTGTTTATTATGTAATTAATAAATTAATATAATCTATATTATGATAAATAAAACATTGTATTATTCATTTATTCTCTAA
>ERZ779737.1551-NODE-1551-length-17396-cov-18.411972_pt1 | contig 17396 bp, 15 predicted proteins | sample MGYA00511889_ERZ779737 | MGnify/ENA primary metagenome ERZ779737 (study PRJEB29588, sample SAMEA2163575) | human gut metagenome | biome: human gut; feature: human-associated habitat; material: faeces | place: Denmark | collected 2008/2010 ...
CGAAGCCTTATTTAATAAGGGAAACGGTAAAAAATAAACGGTAATTTAATTTAGGACTTATTTTTCATACCCGTGAGGTTGAGGGTTCGATTCCCCCCGTCGCTACCAATAGATAATTAAACTCAAGCATTATAGCTTGAGTTTTTTAAATAGTTTTTTTATTTTGGATTCTTTCTCGATACTGTTAGGTAACATTTACTGAATACGGGTTAGATTTTTGCACTCAAGAAACTATCATAGAAATAAAGAATGGTATGGAAAAGCACGTTAGTAAATCTGATGTATTTAGAAAAGAGTCTTTAATTACATTACAAAATAAAATGAGAACTTTATGTATTGAGTAATTTAATCAAGGGTATAATTTGGATTCTATTTCAAAGAAAAAATAAAAAGAAAGAACTGTTGGTATTCATGTTTCTGATATGGATAACTATATTATACTTAAAAATAACAAATTAATATTTAATTTTGTGTTTTTTTAATTGCCTAACGTATTCTTTTTTTCTCGTGACTTCTTGTAAATTTTTTTATTACTATTTACATATGTAATATTACAATCATCAACATTATTAATTAAATTGTAATATGCTAATTTATTCATAGCGCCATTTATTATATTTTTGTTTATTAAATATTCTAATTCTTTTTCTGAAAATAATCCATAATCAATTAGTTCAGTGCCAGTAATATTTTTTTCATTTGTTTTAATACAATTATTAGCAATTACTATGTATGTCTTTGAATTATCAGTGCCTGGAGATGTATAAGCTTCATCTACTAAAAATAAATCATCACTAATATAGCCTGTTTCTTCTTTCAATTCTCTTTTTGCTGCTTCAATTAGATCTTCATTATTTTCTATATATCCAGATGGAAATTCAGCAATTAATTTATCGTTGATTCTATTTTGAATAGTAATTATATATTCCTTATCTTGAGTTATTGCAATTACTATAACAGAATCTTTTCCAGCATTTTTAATAATTTTTTCTTTTGATACTATATTTTCATTTGGCAACCTATATGTTTCTCTTAAAATTTGAAGAAAGTTACCACTATATAATACTTCTTTTTGAATAAATTTACCTTTAACTTTTTTATATAATTCATTAATTCTATCTAATAAAATTTTTTCTTTATATTCAGGACTTCTGATATAATTCAATTTTTCAATTCTATTTTTAGTTTGAACAACACAATCATTTAATTTTTTGTTTTCTGCATTTAATAATTCTTCTTCAAATATTCTTCTAATCTCATGAGAATGAACATATCTTTTAGAATATATTATTATCTTATCTTTTTCAAATTTATCTATATCTTTTTTTGGAATTTCTTTTTTATCATTGCTATATCCATTATTACGTATATTTTCATATATTCCGTAAAGATAGTTATCAGGGTCGCCAAAACATGGCCCATAACATTCTTCTGATGCATCATAATAACCAGAAAAAATATATATTGGTTCTTCTATTAATTTTTGATTATTTTGTATTGTGTCAGAATTGATACTCCAATATTCTCTACATCTCATTAAATTATATAAAGTTAATTTAAATTTTAATGATTCTGCATCTATCCATAATTTTTCTAATACATATTTTTTTTGTTCATCGTATTGAAAGTTTAATGAAGATAAATAATCTTTTGGTAAATCAATTTCAATAATTACATCTTTTAAATTTTCTTTTGTTAAACTATCATCCTTTGGAAATGTGCTCCAAAGTTTTTTTAATATTTCATTCAATTTAATTTTATAACTATTTAACGTTCTATAAATTTCAAGTTTTTCTGTTTCTGATAATATTTTATTACTGCTAATTTGAGCAATACTATCAATATATTCTAATTCCTCTCTTTTTATCTTTTCAAATTCGTTTTTATTTAATTCATAATTCATAATATTATTCCTCCCTTTCAATTACATTTTATCACTTATATATTGATAAGTATAATATATTTATGTTATAATACCGATAAGGAGGGCTTATAATGAACATAGATTTAGAATTATATAAAGTTTTTTATATTGTTGCGAAAAATAAGCATATGACTAAAGCTAGTGAAGAACTACATATTTCACAACCTGCAATATCACAATCAATAAAGAAACTCGAGGATCAATTAGGTGGAACATTATTTCTAAGAAGTAATAAAGGAATGGAATTAACTGAAGAAGGGAAAATGTTTTATGAATATGTTAAAGGTGCTTTAGAACTTATTAATGATGCAGAAAATGAATTTACATCTTTTAAAGATTTGACAAAAGGAGAAATAAAAATTGGTTGTTCAACAACATTAACTAAATTAATTTTAATGAATGCTTTAAAAGAATTTCATAAAGAATATCCAAATATAAATATTAATATAACGAATAATTTAACCAGTAATTTAATAAACGATTTAAAATTGGGTAAATTGGATTTTGTAGTTTTTAATGAAAGTAATATAAAAGAAACTAATTTACATTTAGAAAAAATAAAAGAATTAAAACAGGGTTTTGTCTATAATCCTGAATTTTATAATGATGAGGTTAATAATTTTGAAGAATTAAATAAATTACCTCTAATTCTTCAAAAAGAAGAATCTAACAGTAGAAAGTTATTAGATTATATTGCTCTACAAAATGGTGTTAAACTTATACCTAAAATGGAAGTTGTAAGTCAAGAATTGATTACTGAATTTGTTAATATAGGTTTGGGGATTGGATTTGCTATAATAGATTTAGCAACTAGAAATTATAAAAATCTTAAAGAACTAAAAATTAATAGAAAAGTACCAAATATAAATATATATTTAGCAACTAATAAATACATTTCTTTAACTTTTGCAAGTAAAATGTTTATAAAATATTTAAAAGCATAAAAATATATGATGTTATTGTTGTAGAGATTAGTTATTTGTTAACTAATTACTTAGGTTTCAGATATGTTATATCCACGTACCAAGAGAAATTTTGCTCGAACTTTTATAGTTTCGAGTTTGATAAATAACTAATTCAGAAATGGATTAGTTTTTTTGTTATTAAAAACTATCCTAAAAAAAAGATGGTATTATGGTAAATATTATTAAAGAAGAAACTATTGAAGATTCAGTTAAAACATTACTATTTGATATTTTAGAATATGACAATGTTGTTAATGATATGTATGAAGATAATGTTTTAGATGACGATGACATTGAAGAATTAGATTCAAGTAAAGAAAAAGATGATTTTGAAAGATAAATTATCTTTTAGTATAATCTTTTAACAAGTTTAGAATCACTTTGTTGATGTACGTTGCTAAATTGCTTTTTAAACTCTTCTAATGCAACATTATATTCAGTAATAGCTCTTGGATCATATTTTAAATAGTCACCATAAATATTTCCATCATATGTTCTGACAATATACCAATCATCATTATATACACAATAAGTTATTTCGTATCTTCTACATAATCTAAAGTTTTCTAATTCTTCTAGATCAGAATTGGCATATCTAACTGCATTAATAATCTTTAATACTTTTTCTTGTTCTTCATTAGTAGATTTCATAAAATCACAAGAAGAAATTAAAGGTCTTGGATCTTGATAACTACATTTAGGATTTCCATATTTTATATTGGTTAAGTCTAATGTAGGATTTTCATATACAATTGTTAGACTAGTATGATATTGGTCAGTATTTTCATACTTTGCATCATTTTTTTCATAAATGGTTGGTGCTTTAATATTATTAGGAAATGGTATTCCATTTGGTCTAGCATATGAAGAGGATCCTATACATACTAAATTTATAGGGCTATTCTCATCTTTATTACCTTGAGATACACTAATTATATCTTTAACAGCTTCAGAAAATGCAACAATAGCTTTTTCATCTCTAACTTTATGTGTACATTCTATACTATTAGCAATTAATACTTCACCATTTCTTTTTAAAGGAACAAATCCAGCAAATTCATTATTTTCATTATAAATAATTAAGATTCTACCATTTCTACATAATGTTGCATGTAATAGATGATTATGTGCTATATCTCGTGTTCTAATACAGCAATTTCCTTTATAACCTAAAGTAAATGCAATTGGATCATTTAACTTCATCATTTCATAAGAATAGCCATTAGAACAATATCCTTTAACATATGGAATACTAGATTCAATTCTTCTTTTCATTTGCTCATAAATATCTAATACAGATTTATAAATTTCACCATTAGATTTTCTTGTTTTATTTCCAAGACATATATCATTTAAAATATCATTTTCTCTTAATCTATAATTATCTGGTGAAACATCACTAATATCTCGTGATGGTGAAAATTCTTTGAATATAATATTTAATTTTTTTAGTGTCATAACATCATGGCATTTTTCTTTTAACTCGTCAAAACTATTGTATAAATAACTCCAATTTTTACTTAATTCACCAGCTGGATTATTAAGCATATCTATAAAGTGATTGTTTTTTTGATTTGCAAACATAAAATTAATAAATTTATTAGATATATTTGGAAAATATTTATTTCCTTCCTTTGTAAACTTAACATTATCAACTTTTAAAGCACTTACATTATCAAAGAATGTTCGATTTAATCTACCATAATCTCCATTTATTATTTTCAAAGTTCTTTCTAATCCAAAAGTTAAATACAATTTTATGGCATAACCATAAGTGTTTGACATTTCATCTTCATTATCAATATTTAATGATTTTATTATTTGATTAATATGTTTAATATTTAGTAGCATTATTTGTTTAAATGATATTCCACTTAAATAATCCATTCTGCTTGAAACTTTTCCAAACTTTAAGTAAAACATTGTTTTTAGTACGTCAGGAGAATAGAACAGTTTTTTATAATCTTCTTTTGAAATGGCGTTCATTTTCATTCTATTGTATAAAGCATTTTTTACAATTATAGTTTCATTCTCATCTAATTCTTGTGTATTGCATAAAATTCTATATACAAAATCAATAAAATGCTTTTTAACTTCTTCATTTTTCTCGCATTCATCCGTGATTACATTAAAGTATATAAAATCAATACCGTTAAAGCTTGAATATTCACCCTCTAATAAATGTGAAAATATCTTATTAAAGTTAAAGTCATAATTATTACTTTTAAGAGATTCAAGAATATCTTTTTTTAAAAATTCTTTAATAAAATTTGTATCAACATTTTTAAATTCTAAAAGTTCTTGTATCATTTCAGTTGTCATTAAAGACAAAGTTCTTTTATCTACAATAACTTTTTCATCATTAGCTGATTGCCATCTTTTATTACTAATAAATTCCATTGGACTAACAATTTTAACATAATCATCTGACAATAGAATATGATGACTTACATTGTTAAAAATTGTAAGTATGTTTCTTCTTCTTGAAATTTTAGTTTTAAAGATTTCATCGTCATTTATAATATTATAGAATAATTTTACTTCATCCATTCCTCTAAAAAATGATGCTTTAAGTTGCGTATCAAAACATAAGGCAACAATTCTTTGAAAGTATTTACTTTCAACTATTTGCTCAAATATTTTAGGACTTTTAATTGTGTGTAAAAAGTTTTCTAATTGTCTTAACTCATTTTCATTAAAAATAATATCTTGCCTATTATAAATTTCAAACAATTCTTTTCTTTTTAATGATTGTCTAGGTGCTAATAATAAGTCTTGTATTTTTTCGTTAGAAAACATTGTTTCTTGAAAAAATACGGGAACTCTTCCGAATATTGTTCTTAATATTTCAGTATTATCAATACTAAAAATAGCATTTTGAACTGATGGAAGGTTAAATAGTATTTGTGCTTCTTCTTCAGTTATATTAGGTAAAACTTTTACAGCTCTACCATTTCTCATTTTTTGTTTATTATTCCCCATACCACTTCTAGCATAATATTTACTTTTCTGACTTAATATAGAAATTTTTTTATCTAATGTTAATACTTGAGTATCTTGTTCCATATTTTCCTCCTTTGACAAATTTGACTTTTATTATAACACAATTTTAATTACTTGAACAATAAAAAGTTTAAATATTAGAATAAAGAGTTAGAAATTAAAAATGGAAAATTAGTTGTAAAACAAATTAATTTTATAGTATAATAGATTACATTAGTTTGGAGGTGCTATATGTCTAAAATTAGTAATGTATTAACTATGCTTGAATATTTAAGTTCAGGCAGAAAATATAGCATATCTGAATTATCTGAAAAATTAGAAGTTAGTCCTAGAATGATTCGAGTTTATAAAGATGAAATAGAAAAAGCAGGCATATACATAGATACAATTAAAGGTCCATATGGTGGATATGTCTTAAATCAAAATATAAATGTTCCAAAAAGATTTATAACACCAAATGCTATTAATATTAAAAACAAAGAATTTTATAATATAGTTAATAAAGCAATCAAAGAAAAAAGAAAGTGTTATATAGAATATTATTCTAAAGATAAAAAAGAGATTTCTGCAAGAACTATTCATCCTTACGATTTAATATTACTTGGATCAGAATGGGGAATCGCTGCATATTGTGAGAAAAAACAAGAGATAAGACATTTTTATATAAATCGCATTAAAGAAATAAAATTATTAGAAAATTTTTATAACTGACATATATATTTCCTCTTCTTTTGTTAATATGTAATTAGCAAAGGAGAGGTTTTATAATGATTAAACATACACATACTGAACCTACAGAATTAAATTTTTCTAAACTAAAAGAAAGAATAATGCAGGTTAATGATCCATGTTTAGGTAAATATAATGATATAAGAGAAATGCTATATGATTTAACAATAGATAATAAACCAACGTTAATTATGGCAACTGGAGGTTCTAAAGTAATAGCATATTATTTACAACTAATTATTGAAAGATTAGGATTAACTGGAATTATTTGTGAGGTAATTGAGCCAAGAGATTACTTTTATAAAGTAAATAGAGATATGTTTTCTAATTTAATTGCCATTTCTGCTAGTGGAAATACTAATGGAATTAGTGAAGCATTATTAGATTTTAGAGGTAATAAGTATTTAATTACTGAAAATAAAAAAGAATCTAATTATCAAGTAGTATCTTGGAGTAATGAACTTTATGATAGAGAAAAAAGTTTTATATCATTAGCTACTAGTCTAGGACCAATATCATTACTTCTTGATTCTACTACTTCACTAAATCTAGAATTAGGTTCAAACGAAATAAAAAGAATAAATGATAAAATAAAAGAATTATTATCAAGAAGTAAAGAAAAAATAAATAAATTAAATGTAGATTTTAAAGATACTTCATTAATTCAAATAATGAGTGGATATGAAACAAAAACTTCTGCAAGTGTTCTAGAATCTAATTTAACTGAAGTCGGATTAGCACCAGCAGTAATTCATGATAAAGGTTCATATTGTCATGGAAGAAGTAATTTGTTATTTCAATATCCAAATAGTAGAATAATTTATCTATCACATGGTTTAAAAGAATTAGATGATTTATTAATTGATTCTATTAATGGTGAATATTCAAATATATCTGTTTTTGATACAAATGATTTAAGTTATAACATATTTTGGAAGGAATATTATTTAATTTTACAAATGTATTTCTTATCTAAAAAAATAGCTGAAGATAAGAATATAGATTTAACACAACCAGAATATAATCCAACTTTGGTAAAGAAATTATATAAATTTAAAGGAGAAATGTAATATGGAAATTTTAACTTATATAACTGGTAATTATGGTAAATATGTTTCAGTAAAAGAAAAATTTGAAAATACCGGTATTACTATTGATTATTTTAAATGTGATTTAGATGAGCCAGATGTTAATGATATTGAATTTATATCTAAAGAAAAAGCAAGGCAAGCATACGAAAAATTAGGTAGTCCTGTATTTGTTGCCGACTCAGGTTTCTATATAGAACATTATCCTGATAATCCAGGATATCCAGGTGCCTTTGTAAAAAGAAGTGGTGTTAGTTCTAATGTGAGCAAACTTTTAGAAACAATGAAAGATGTAACAGATAGAAGTTGCTATTTTCTAGATTGTCTTACTTTCTTTGATGGAAATGAATACTATCAATTTTTTGGAATTAGCAGAGGTTCTTTATCAAATGAATTAAGGGGACATGAAAATAAACGAGCAAAATCAAATCTATGGTATGTATTTGTACCAGATAATTGTATTAAAACACTAGCAGAAATGACTGATGAAGAAAGAAATAATAGACCTGATAATAGAACAAGTGCTACAGATGAATTCATTAAATGGTATATATTGAATCGCAAAAATGCAAAAAAATTAACTAAAAAATGTTGAAATAAACGATATCTATGGTAAAATGTATTTAGTGATTAGTTGTTTATCAACTATTCCTAAGGTTTCGGATATACTATTTGTCCGTACCAAATATGATAAAAAAATGGAATGAGCCCACCCTCATTCTTATTTTTATTGATTATGCAGATGGGTTACTTGTAAAGGATTGACGATGTGTTAAAGAGTTCCAGTAAGTATATTTTGTATGTGAAAATTCATCTTGATGGGGTGCCCATCAGTTATATTTAAAAAAATGGAATTTAAAACTCCATTTTTTTGTTTATGTAATCAATTAACTCTTCAACTTTTAGCGTTATTTGTTCCATTGTATCTCTATCTCTTACTGTTACTGTTTGGTTATTTAGTGTTTCATCATCTATTGTAACTGCAAAAGGTACACCTATTACATCACTTCTTCTATATCTTTTACCAATGTTACCGCTCTCGTCATACATTGTCATAAAGTGTTTAGATAATTCTTTATATAATTCTAGTGCTTTTTCACTATGAAATTTCTTTACTAGAGGTAACACTGTTACTTTGTAAGGTGCAAGAGAAGGAGTAAACTTCATTACTTCTCTTGTTGTTCCATCAGTTAGTGTTTCTTTTGTATAAGCATTACAAAGTACTGTTAAAAATAGTCTTTCCACACCTAGAGATGGTTCAATTACATAAGGAACATACTTTTCATTAGTGTCCGGATCAAGATACTCTAATTTTTCTTTTGATACTTCCATATGTCTAGAAAGGTCATAATTAGTACGAGATGCTATTCCCCAAAGTTCTCCCCATCCGAATGGGAATTTATATTCTATATCTGTTGTTGCGTTGCTATAGAAACTTAGTTCTTCTTTGTCATGGTCTCTTAGTCTTAAGTTTTCTTCTTTGATACCTAAACTTAGTAAGAAATTCTTACATTTATCTTTATAGTATTTAAACCAGTCTAATTCTGTCCCTGGCTTACAGAAAAATTCTAACTCCATTTGTTCAAACTCTCTAACTCTAAATATAAAGTTACCTGGAGTTATTTCGTTTCTAAATGATTTACCTACTTGTCCAATTCCAAATGGTACTTTAAGTCTCATACTTCTTTGTACATTCATGAAGTTTACAAATATACCTTGCGCTGTTTCTGGGCGAAGATACACTGCACTTTTTGAGTCTTCTGTTACACCTTGGAATGTTTTAAACATTAGGTTAAATTCTCTTATGTCTGTAAAGTTAGATTTTCCACATTTTGGACATGGAAGCTTATTTTCTTTAATGTATGAAACTCTTTCTTCATTTGTAAGAGTATCTCCTAAGTTTGAATTAGTAAAGTCATTAATTAAGTTATCTGCACGATATCTAGTTTTACATTCTTTACAATCTATTAATGGGTCACTAAATGTACTCAAGTGTCCACTTGCTTCCCATGTTTTAGGGTTCATTAATATAGCGCTATCTAAACCAACATTGTTTATATCTTCTTGAATGAATTTCTTCATCCAAGCATTTTTTAGGTTTTTCTTTAACTCTACTCCAACTGGTCCAAAGTCCCAAGTATTTGCAAGTCCTCCATATATTTCACTTCCTTGAAATATGAAACCATATTGTTTACAAAAGTTCACTAAGTCTTTCATTGTTAATTCTTCCATTTTTTCACTCTCCTTAAAATAAAAGTGAACTATAAGTTTAGAGACGAGACAAATTCCCGTGGTTCCACTCTAATTATCTTAATAGATCACTCATTAATTACATAACTGTTAGGCTTTCCAAGACCCGTCTTCGTTTACATATTTAAATAATATCATAAATTAATTAATAAATCAATTGTAAATTTCCTAATTTTATGCTATTATACTTATAGAATAAAGAGGTTATATTATGTTTGGAAATATTTTAGCAATAAATAAAAACTATGCTATTGTAAGTTTATTAGTTGACGCGGTTAATCTAGGTGATATTTTAAACTTACACGTAGTATTTATAGATAATGATAAGAAAATACTTGGAGAAGTTGAAGACATTGAGGGCAATTCCGTTAAGGTTAATTTTCTTGGAGAATTAACTAAAACTTCTTTTCTAGGTGGACTTATTAAAAAGCCTAGTTTAAACTCAAGTGTTAGAGTTATTAATGAAGAGGAACTAAAAATATTAGTAAGCAGTTCTAAAAACGCTTTGACTTTAGGAGTTTCTCCACTTTATAAAAATTATCCAGTAAGTGTTGATGTTAATGATTTATTTAGTAATCATGCAGCTATTTTTGGTAATTCAGGTAGTGGTAAAACGTATGGTATATGTAGAATTTTACAAAATTTAATGAGTTTGAAGGGTGTTCCATTTAAGGCTAACTTGTTTATATTTGACTCGTATGGTGAATACATAAGCGCACTTAGTGGGATAAATGATATTAATCCAAATTTGCATTATAAATTAATAACTACAAATAAAAAGATAGATGCAGAGTATTTGAGTATTCCAGTATCTTTATTAACACTTGATGATTTACTTAATTTATTAGATGCAACTAGTTATGGACAGATACCTATTATTGAAGAAACAATTGAACTTGCTAAAATTTTTGCAAGTGAAGATAAAGAAGTGCAAGAATATAAAAATCATTTACTTGCTAAAGCTATCACGTCTATTATGTACACAAACCAGACAAGTGCTAAGATAAGAGATCAAATTTTTGATATTTTATCTACTACACATACTCCTCAATTAAGTTTAGACACAGTTGTTCCAGGAATTGGTTATACAAGAGTTTTTAGAAAATGTTTTGATATAGATAGCGAAGGAAGATTTGGTGAAAGAACTTTAATAAGTGAATATATTGAAAAATTTGTTAAAGAAGAAAAAGTATGGAACATAAATACATCTGGTGTTACTTATGGGTTAAAAGATTTGGAAGTTGCTTTAAATTTCACTTTATTTAGTGAGAGATATTTACTTAATGAGAAGATGTATAATGAAGCAATTAGTTTAAAAGTAAAACTACATAATTTGATTAATTCAAGTAATAGTGTATTCTTTACTGATAAAAAGTATAATAGTGTTAAAGATTATATCGCAGCTTTAGTTACTACTAAGGATAATAAAAAAGCACAAATAATTAATATTAACTTAGAAGATGTTGACGATAGATTTGCTAGAACTGTTACAAAGATATTTAGTAGAATGTTCTTACTTTTTGGTAAAACTAATGAACCACGTGCAAGTATACCTATTCATATAATGCTTGAAGAAGCTCATAGATATGTTAGAGAAGATACAGATCAAGAATTAATTGGTTATAATATATTTGAAAGAATTGCTAAAGAAGGAAGAAAACACGGTGTTATACTAGACCTTATTACTCAGAGACCAACAGATTTAAATGGTAATGTAATAAGTCAGTTAGATAACTTTATAATTTTTAAAATTACTCACCCACTTGATTTAGAGTATATTGAAAAAATGATACCTAATATGAGTGAAGAAATTATCAACAAACAAAAGAGTTTGCAGCCAGGTACTTGTGTTGCTTTCGGTAGAATTTTAAAGATACCTATGATAATTAAAATGGAAAAAGCAAATCCTGCACCAAGTAGTTCTAATGCTGATATATATAATAATTGGATGTTAAACCGATAATAAATCGGTTTTTTTCTTTAAAAAAGTCCACTTTATTTTATCATAAAATACTTTATACATATTAAGTGTTTTAATTACACAATATTGATTTAAATCTCTTTACATTTTTACTAAAAGAGTGTAGAATATTTAGTCAAAGGTGAGGATATTTATGAATTATAAGAAAACTTTAGCAGGAGTTTTAGCTGCTTTAATTACTTTAACTGGATGTAGTAAGGAAGAACTTGATGATTTTGTTCAAAATATATCAAATGATACTGAAGTTATTGATACAAACAAGGATTACGTAGAAGAAGAAAATGTTGTTGAAGTTATAGATAATACTGAATTGATAAGTGAAGTGGAAAATGAAATTAAAGAAAAGGAAGTAATGTACTTGGGTTATATTAAGAATGATACAAAAGTATATGATGATACTTTAGAAACTAATGTTATCAGTGAAATTGGAAAATTTCAAAAAGTAGTTATAACTAAAGAAACTGATTATTACTATTTTATTGAAGACGAGAACGGAATAGTTGGTTTTATCAATAATGAAGACGCAGGTATTCTTCCTGATATGTTTGTGGAAGTTGATATTAGTAGTCAAACAGTGAATTTTTATATTGATAATGAGTTATATATGACTACTCCATGTGTTACAGGTAACGGTGGAATTCATACTAGAATGGGATATTTTGAAATATCTTATAAAGCATATGATACTTATTTAAAAGGTCCTGGATATAAAAGTCACGTATATTATTGGATGCCATTTGACCAAGCAATAGGCTTACATGATGCTGATGGGTGGAGAAGTGAATATGGTGGAGATATTTATTTAACAAATGGAAGTCATGGATGTATAAATATGCCTTATGAAGCAGCTGAAACAATATATAATAATGTAAGTGCTGGAACTAAAGTATTAGTGCATAAATAAAAATAGTGAGTTTTTCACTATTTTTGTTTGCTTGTTGAACCGAAACCTCCAAGTCTTTCGCCGGTTGCATTATCTGTATCAGTTATTAAATATTTCATAAATATTGCTTGACCAATAACGTCACCTTTATGTATAACTACGTCTTCGTTAAAATAGTTATAATATGCATACATAAAGTGTCCATCGTTATCTGGATTATTATAATAGTCAGCATCAATTATTCCAACACTATTTGCTAAAACTAGTCCTTTTTTCCCAGGATTACTTGACCTATTGACTAACATAAAGAATTCATCATTCTGACAATATGCCTTAAGTCCAGTTTTAACCAAAGTTGGTTTCATACCTGGCTTAAATGGTGGAATAACTGTGTCTTCTATTGCTTCAACATCATAGCCTGCACTATATTTGGTCTTTCTAACGGGCATAACAACTCCCATATTTTCGTAACCTTTAGCTACTTCAAACCCTCTATTATTCATAAGCACTTTCTAGTAATACAATACTTCCTTTCTTTAAACTTTTTTTTACGTCTATTACTCTTTGATTAGATGAACCTCTCCACTTTAAATTAAAGTCATGTAACTCGTCTACATATTGTCCATCAACTAAAACATCTATATAGTTTAGTATTTCTTTTCCAGTTAAATCTCTATCATACCAGAATCCTGTCCAAACCCACAAATCTTTATTAGGAAATCTCCATTTAAATGCACTTGCAAGTTTTGTAGATGCTTCTATATTAAGTGGATGAAGTGGCTCACCTCCTAAAATAGATAAGCCTTTTACCACTTCGTTATCGCACAAATCTAGAACTTTATTAATGGTTTCATCAGTAAATTCATGACCTAACTTAAAGTCCCAAGTTTCTTTATTAAAACAATTCTTACAATGGAAAGCACACCCCTGCATAAATATAGAAACTCTAATACCTGGTCCATCAGAAATATCCATTTTTCTAATTAAATTATACCTTGCCATTATTTTTCTTCCTTGTCTAACTTATTATCCTTTTCTTCTTTATTGTCTATATGTAAAACTCTTTCTTTAATTTCTTGAGTTCTTCCTTTATTCCAGAAATTAGTTCCAATATAACCACAAGTACGTCTTGCTACATTAAGTTTGTTATGATCTCTATTTCCACAGTTTGGACAGTACCATTCCATATTATCATCTATTAATATTTCTCCAGTATATCCACATTCTTGACAATAGTCACTCTTTGTATTTAACTCTGCATACATAATATTGTTATAAATAAATGTTATTACTTCTAATACTGCATCTAAGTTGTTAGTAAGGTTAGGTGTTTCTATATAACTAATTGCTCCACCTGGACTAAGTTTTTGGAATTCACTTTCTAGTTTTAGTTTAGTGAATGCATCTATTTCTTCAAATACAGGAACATGATAAGAATTAGTAATATAGTCTCTATCTGTAATTCCTTTAACAACACCAAACCTGTCTTTCAAACATTTTGCAAACTTGTAAGTAGTTGATTCTATTGGTGTACCATAAACACTGTAGTCAATGTTTTCAAGTTCCTTCCATTCTTTACATTTAGCATTCATTTTTTCCATAACTTCAAGAGCAAATTCTTTACCCTTTCCATTGTCTGTGTGAGAGTGTCCTGTCATGTATTTAACACATTCATAAAGCCCAGCATAACCCAAACTTATTGTTGAGTAACCATTATGTAATAAATCATGAATGCTTTCTCCTTTTTTAAGTCTAGCTAATGCACCATGTTGCCAAAGTATAGGTGCAACGTCGCTTGTTGCCTTGCTTAAACGTTTATGTCTAATTTGTAAAGCTTTATGACATAACTCAAGTCTTTCTTCAAATATTTGCCAGAATGTATCCATATCTTTGTCACTTGATAAAGCAGCATCAACTAAGTTAATTGTAACAACACCTTGATTAAATCTGCCATAGTATTTAGGTTTACCATTTTCATCTACATACGGAGTTAAGAAACTTCTACATCCCATACAAGGATAGCAGTTACCATTACCATTTTTATCAATTTTTAATTCTTTCATTATCTTTTCACTGATATAATCTGGTACCATTCTCTTTGCAGTACATTCTGCTGCTAGTTTAGTTAAGTAGTAATATTTACCATTTTTATTAATGTTGTCTTCTTCTAACACATAAAGAAGTTTTGGAAAAGCTGGGGTAATATATACACCTTGTTCATTTTTCATACCAAGTATTCTTTGTTTTAAAAATTCTTCTATAATCCAAGATAATTCTTCTTTGTATTCATCGGTTTCTCCTAAATACATACATACACTTAAAAATGGTGCTTGACCATTTGTTGTAGTCATTGAATTAACTTGATATTGGAAAGTTTGTACACCATCTACTATTTCTTTTTTAGTATCTTCCATTGCAAATTTTTCACATTGTTCTTTACTTAATTTTCTCTTTTTATATTTATCTAAATATCTATTATAACTTTCTCTAACAAAAGGTGCTAGATGTGTTAAAGTTATTGTAACACCTCCATATTGGCTACTACTAACTGCAGTAATTATTTGAGTTGCAATAGTCATAGCTGTTAAAAATCTATGTGGTTTTTCTATCATTACTCCATTAATGCTAGTTCCATTTTGTAGCATGTCTTCTAGGTTTACTAAGTCACAATTATGTAATGCATTTTGTGCAAAATAGTCAGCATCATGAAAGTGTATTATACCTGCATCATGAGCTTCAACTATATCTTCAGGTAGTAAAAATCTTCTCGTAATATCTGTACTAGTTATGCCTGCTAAGTAGTCTCTTTGTGTTGTTACTACTTTAGCATTTTTATTTGAATTTTCTGTATTCCAGTACTCACTTTCTCCATCAATTAACTCCTTAATAGATTGGTCAGTTGTATTACTTTTTCTTACTAATTCTCTAGTATATCTGTAAGTGATATAATGTTTTGCAAGTTCATACTTTCCTTGACTCATAAGTTTCATTTCTATAATGTCTTGAATATCTTCAACTAATATTCTCTTCTTACCAAGTTTCTCTATATATTTAATAATATTTTTAATTTGAGTACTGCTTGCTTGATCTTCTTCTTCTACTTCCTTATTAGCTTTCATTATAGCTTGTTCAATTTTTTCTGGACAGTAGTCTACCATATGTCCATCTCTTTTAATTACCTTCATTTCATTTACCTCTCTCTTATCATTTTATAAGTCAATTATACAACATCGTATATAAAAGTTAATGTTGCAATTGCAACAATTACAAAAATTTGATAAAATAGTTTTAGGTGATGTAAAGTGAACGAATTATTCTATAATATTAGCCAAAAAAACAGGGAAAAACTGCTAGCTTATTTGGAAGTGATTAGTTATAAATACCCGAAAAATAAGGAAATATTGAGTAACATGATAAATGATAACTTTATATGTATTATTTTAACTGGACACTTGCAAATAGTAAGAAATGATATTGAGGGTAACAGGACTATTCTTGAAGATTTTTTAGAAAATTCGTTATTTGGTAGTCTTAGTTATCCACTTAAAAATGAAGAATATCAAGTAATTACTAAAGAAGAAACAAAAATAGTAATAATAGACTTTAATTCAATTTTAAATATGAAAGAAAATCGTTTTACTTTTTATAATCAATTTTTAAAAAACTTAATAAATATTTTAACAACTATAATTGCAAAAGCGAATGAGAGAATAGAAGTGTTATCAAATAAAAGTATAAGAGATAAGCTTTTAGATTATTTTAGAATATTAAGTAAAAAAACAGGTTCAAAAGTTATTTATTTGCCAATGAGTTATACTGAACTAGCTGACTATCTAGCAGTTAATAGAAGTGCCTTGTCTAGAGAAATTAAAAATTTAAAAGACGACATGCTTATAGAAACAAAAGGTAAAAGAATAAAGCTACTTTATTATATAAACTAAAATAAGGCGTTTATTTTAACACACGCCTTATTTTACTTTTTTCTAATATATTCTTTTTATTTTCTTTAATGTTGGATCATATTCATGAATACTAGAGTGAGTTACATTAAATCCTTTCTTATTATAGCCTAACTTTGTATTAGTAAGAATATAGTAAATCATATTAATGACACCACTATGAGTTACTAAAAGAGTATTGTCTTCTTTTAAAATATCATGATAATAGTAAAGTATTCTATTATAAAAATCGCTTAAACTTTCTCCTTCTGGAAACCTTTTGTAAATATCTTCTGTATTAATAAATTCACTATAGTACTCTTCAGCCATTTGTAAAGGAATACCATTAATAATACCTTTATCTTGTTCATTTAAAAGTTTTGTTATTTCCAAAGGGACATTTAATTTCGAATTAATAATCCTTGCTGTTTCTTTTGCTCTTGTTATATCACTTGACAATATTTTGTTAATAACTAACCCTTTATTAACAATAAAGTTCCCGGCGTTTACACTTTCATTTACACCTTTCTGAGTTAAATGTGTATCACTCCAACCACCGATAAATCCTTCATCTTCATGCCCATGTCTCATTAAATATATCATTTTTTTATTCCTCCTTTATTATAAGCTAAGCT
>ERZ779737.1555-NODE-1555-length-17389-cov-3.418599_pt1 | contig 17389 bp, 17 predicted proteins | sample MGYA00511889_ERZ779737 | MGnify/ENA primary metagenome ERZ779737 (study PRJEB29588, sample SAMEA2163575) | human gut metagenome | biome: human gut; feature: human-associated habitat; material: faeces | place: Denmark | collected 2008/2010 ...
TGTATTATTCAAAGGATTTGAATGTGATTTCTATGAATCACGCGCTTTTTATTAAAATGAGTAAGCAAGATTTTGAAAGAGTGAAGGTGCAGATGGAAGAGGATTTGGAACAGTATTATTCGAAAATAAAAATCTTATAGTTAATTGAAAAAGTAGAATGAAAACTTTTAAATTAAAATGGTGCGGTGTAGAGTAATAAAAAAAGGCCATAGGCCTTAATTTAATCTGCACCATGCAGAGTCAAAAGACGATGCCGGATAACCTTATTTGCACTCGCTTTACTAATTCACCTTTATTATAGCATGTAAATTTATATAGTCAACAATAAAATAATAAAAATTAGGGAGGAAATTTTATGGCAGCATTCAAGTATTATTTGGGACTCGATATGGGAACTAATTCTGTAGGCTGGGCGGTTACTGATCCAAACTACAATTTGCTTAAGGCAAAAGGAAAAGACTTATGGGGAATACGTGAATTTAATGAGGCATCTACTGCTGTGGAAAGACGTACGCATAGAATAAGCAGAAGGAGAAGACAAAGAGAGCAGGTTAGGATTGGTTTACTAAAGGATTATTTTCATGATGCTATAGGTGAAGTTGATCCAGATTTTTTTCAAAGACTGGCAAACAGTAAATATCACTTGGAGGACAAAGATACAGAGGTAAGATATAAAAATAATGTTTTTAATGATGATGATTACACAGATAAGGATTATTTTGACCAATATCCAACAATATATCATTTACGAAAAGAATTAATAGAAAGTACCGATAAGCATGACGTAAGGCTTGTGTTCTTGGCATTGCTTAATATGTTTAAACATCGTGGACACTTTTTGAATTCAGGATTAGGTGAAAATAGCGGAGAAAATAATATAAACAATGCTTATTTAGAATTGACAAATTTACTTTCTGAATTCACACAATATAATTTGAATGAGACAATCGATGGTAAAAAAATAGAAGATATTCTGTCGCGCAGAGATATGAGCAGAACCAGAAAAGCAGAAGGACTTGCAGAGATACTTGGCGTGGATTATAAAAATAAGCCATATAAAGAGTTGATAAGAGGTTTGTGTGGCTTAAAATTTAATGCATGTGCAATTTTCCCGGAGATACAGAGTGACGAAGTGCCAAAATTAGATATCTGCTTGTCAGAAGCATCTTTTGATGAAAAATCAGATGAAATAGCTAATATACTTGGCGAAGATTATTTTGAAATAATCATGGCCATGAAGGACATATATGATATTGGTTCATTGGCTGGTATTATGAAAGGTCATAATTATCTGTCACAGGCAAGAGTTACGTCATACGAAAAGCATAAAGAAGATTTAAGACTTCTAAAAAATGTAATCAGAAAATATTGCAGCAAAGAAGATTACGATAACTTCTTTAATAGCGAGGCAGATGGCTCATATGCATCATATGTAGGTTCCTATAATTCAAAAACAAAGCAAAGAAGAGTAGGCAATAAAAGATCATCCGAAGAATTATATAAAGCAATCAAAAAAATTTTAAAGAATGTACCTGCGGAAGATGCAGATGTACAGCGCATATTGATGTCAATAGAAAACGAGACATTTTTGCCTAAACAGTTAACTGCATCTAATGGTGTTATACCGAATCAAGTTCATGCAAAAGAAATAAAAAAAATACTTTCAAATGCGGAAAGGTATCTTCCGTTTTTAAGAGAAAAAGATGAAACAGGTTTATCGGTATCTGAAAAAATAATGAAACTGTTTAGTTTTCAAATACCATATTATGTTGGACCAACGACGGAAAAAAGCAGTAAAGATGGAGGAAATGGCTGGGTAGTAAGAAAGGAAGAAGGACAGGTTTTACCATGGAATATTGATGAAAAAATAGATATGAAAGCGACATCAGAGGCATTTATATCACGCATGGTACGACGTTGTACATATATTAGCGGTGAACCGGTATTGCCAAAATCATCACTTGAATATCAAAGTTTTTGTGTTCTCAATGAAATTAATAATATTAAGATTGACGGAGAGAGAATTTCTGTTGAATTAAAACAGGATATATATAAAGAGGTATTTCAAAAAGGAAAGAGAGTAACGAAAAAGCAGTTATGTAAATATTTGCATACAAGAGGAATTATTGAAGCAGAAGAACAGGTTACAGGAATAGATGTTACTATAAACAATGCATTAACGACATATGGCAAATTTAAAGCGATATTGGGGGATGATATCTCTAAAGATAGCGTTCAGAAAATGGTAGAGAATATTGTATTCTGGTGCACAGTTTATGGGGATTCCAAAAAATTTTTAAAGGATAGAATAGAAGAAAAGTATGGCGAGAAGCTCACAAAAGAGCAGATTAAGAGAATAGTAGGTTTTAAGTTCAAAGATTGGGGCAATCTATCAAAAAATTTCTTAGAGCTTAGTGGAGCGGATGTTTCAACAGGGGAGTCTGTAAGTATCATCAGAGCGTTATGGAACAATAATCTTAATTTGATGGAACTTATAAACAGTAGATTATATAATTACAAAGAACGTTTGGCTGAGTATCAAAATACGATGATGAAAACATTATCAGATATAGAGGCAGAAGATCTGGATGAATATTATTTTTCTGCTCCGGTAAAGCGGATGATATGGCAGACAATCCTTATTATTAAGGAGCTGGTAAAAGTTTTGGGATGTGAACCGGATCGTATATTTGTTGAAATGACACGAAGACCGGATGAACGCAAAATGCGTACTGAGAGCAGACGTAAAAAATTCGAAGAACTATACAAGAAAGTAAAAGATGAAGATGTTGATTGGATGAAAGTAATTGCGCATGCAGATGAAACAGGAAGCATTAGAAGCAAGAAAATGTACCTTTATCTTACACAAAAAGGCAGATGCATGTACACAGGAAAGCATATAGAATTAAGTGATCTTTTCAATAATAACCTATATGATATAGATCATGTATATCCAAGACATTTTGTTAAGGATGATAATATTGACAATAATCTGGTTTTGGTATGTAAAGAAAAGAATGCACATAAGAGCGATATTTATCCATTAGAGGATGAAATTCTTGCGTCACAGAAAAATATGTGGTCAGAGCTTAGAAGGTCAGGATTTATTACAGAAGAAAAGTATAATCGCCTTATAGGAAGAAATTCGTTCACTGATGAGCAAAAAGCTGGATTTATTGCAAGACAGCTTGTTGAAACAAGTCAGGGAACAAAAGGAGTTGCAAATATACTACAGCAGCTTTTACCAGAAAGTAAGATAGTCTATGCAAAAGCGTCAAATGTGTCTGAGTTTAGAAATACGAGAGACATTCCTAAGAGCCGTCTGATTAATGAATTTCATCATGCACATGATGCTTACCTTAATATCGTGGTAGGAAATGTGTATTATGTAAAATTCACACAGAATCCTCTTAACTTTATAAAAAATGATTATGACCGTGATAAAACCAAAAATAATTACAATTTATCAAAAATGTTTGACTGGGATGTTGAACGTAATGGTGAAGTTGCATGGATCGCACAGAAAAAGGATGGTGAGGCAGGAACAATAGCTACAGTAAAGAAAGTGTTGGGAAGAAACACTCCGTTGATGACACGATATAGTTTTGAAGGAAAGGGAGGTTTGACAAACGAAACACTTTATAGTGCTAAGAAAGCTAAAGAAGAAGGATACATACCTTTTAAATCATCAGATGAAAAAATGAAGGATGTTACAAAATATGGAGGATTTACGAGTGTAACAGGCGCATATTTCTTCTTGGTAGAACACACGGAAAAGAAAAAACGAAGCCGGATGATTGAGTCAGTACCATTATATCTGGCTCAAAAAATAGAACAGAATCCACATGAGCTGGAAAAATATTGTGAACAGGTATTAGGCCTTATTGATTTTGATATAAGGGTTAGAAAAATTAAAATAGGATCATTGATAAAACGTAAAGGCTATTTCTTTTATATTACAGGAAAAACCGGACATAGATTGATATTAAGAAATGCCGTAAATATGTGTTTAAAAAAGGAGTGGGTAAAATATATATCAAAATTAGAAAAGGCAGTAGATAAAAATAATGTAGAAGGGATAATTACAAAGGAAAAAAATGAATTATTATATTCGGAGCTGATTGAGAAATTTAAGAACAGTATTTTTTCAAATAGACCAAATCCGGTTGGAGATAAGTTGGATGAGGCGAAAGAAAAATTCATAAATTTAGACATAGAAAAACAATGCATAGTATTATGCCAAATTTTACAGTTATCTTCAGTTTTAGGAAGTGAATGTGATATGACATTATTAGGTGAATCTGCACATTGTGGAAAAATATTGATAAGTAAAAAAATCGGAGATGAAGATATATATCTGATCAATCAGTCTGTAACAGGATTGTATGAAAAGAAAATCAATCTCCGAACAGTATGAGTTGGCGGACAGTTGTCATCTCAAATAGTGCAAAACTGGATTATCAAATGGGGTATTTGATAGTGAGAAATCAGGATGTTGTAAAAATTCATATTAGTGAAATTTCAATATTGATGATTGAAACAACATCCGTTTCTCTTACCGCGGTATTACTCTGCGAGTTGACAAAAAAGAAGATAAAGGTAATATTCTGTGATGAAAAAAGAAATCCGGCATCAGAACTTGTTCCGTATTATGGAAGTCATGACACAAGTATGAAAGTGCGAAAGCAGATTGCGTGGTCAGAAGATATAAAGACATCTGTATGGACTGAAATTGTTACCGAAAAAATTAGGAAGCAGGCGGAAAATCTTGAGAGATGGGATAAGCCGGAAGCTCAGATGCTTTATGAATATATTACACAAATTGAATTTGGAGATGCAACTAACAGGGAGGGGCATGCAGCCAAAGTTTATTTTAATGCATTATTTGGTCTGGATTTTACGAGAACAGCCGAAAATAGTATTAATGCAGCCTTGAATTATGGATATAGTCTGTTGCTTTCTACTTGTGCAAGAGAAACAGCACTCAATGGATATATAACACAAATTGGATTATTTCATGATAATATTTTTAATCAGTTCAATCTTGCATCTGATTTGATGGAGCCGTTCCGGCCGATTGTAGATAATCTGGTAAAGAACATGATGCCGGAAAAGTTTGAACATGATGAAAAAATAGAGGTATTAAGGTTGTTGCAAAAAGAAGTGATTATAGCAGGGAGAAAGGAGTGCGTGAACAATGCAATGAAAATATATTGTCGGAGTATTTTTGATGCACTTAATGATGACGATATTTCATTGATAAAGTTCTATAAGGATGAGTTATAGATATATGAGAATGATGGTTTTGTTTGATCTCCCGGTGTTGACGGAAAAGCAGCGCAGAGATTATCGCGAGTTTAGAAAATACCTTATAAAATCAGGTTTTTTCATGTTGCAGGAATCTGTGTATTGCAAGTTAGTACAAAATTCAGGTGTTGCGGATGTTATTCAAGAAAGTATCAGGAAAAATAAACTGGGAGAGGGGCTTGTACAAATATTAAGAGTCACTGAAAAGCAATATGCAAAAATGGAATATGTTGTTGGAGAGAATAAGTCCTGTGTATTGGATACAGATGAAAGGCTGGTGATATTATGAAACTGGTTAATACTTTATATAATTTAGAGTTTGATTTAATAGAAAATCAAATACTTGTTTTATCAATAGAAAATCATTTAGCTTATTCCAATATATTAGAAACATTATGGAAACAGTATAAGGGAGAAGGTGGAGATTTCATTTTATCAGATGAAAGCAAGGAACTGAAACTATCACAGAAAATGGAGTGCATTTATAATATTTTTAACACTAATACGAATGATAGAAAAATCATAACAAAATTGTATCAGGAGCTTACATTTCAAAATGATACGTTACTGCAAGAAGAGAGTGTTTTGTTTAAGCAGGAACTGATATCATACTTTGATAAGGTTATTTCTACTGTCCCATATAGTTTAAAATACAATTTTGATACAGATTTATCCAGTTTAATGAAATCTATATCGGTAGAAATTGATGATGACTCGGATTCATTACTCGAAAAAACGATGCAATATATAAAACTCATGAATCAAATTTGTGGAGTCGAAATATTTGTTATTCCAAATCTAAAAGCATATTTTTCAACAGAAGAAATTATACAGCTTTATGAATTTACTATATACAATAAAATATATCTTATTGTTATAGAAGCAATACAGACACCACATATTGAAGGGGAAAAATGCTGGATAATTGATGAGGATTTATGTATAATTGAACTATAAGAATTGGCACTATATTCGCAATATAGAATGAGCTCGGAGATAACCTCAAAGTAATTTGAGGTTTGAGAGCTTTGCTAATTCAGAAAGATACAAAACGTGAGGCAGATGCGGAACTGCAAAAAATCGGTTTGAGAGCTTTGCTAATTCAGAAAGATACAAAACTTTTATGTTCACATCCACCGCTTTACACCCGTTTGAGAGCTTTGCTAATTCAGAAAGATACAAAACGTTTAAATTCTGTTCCTGTTAGATTGTCCGGTTTGAGAGCTTTGCTAATTCAGAAAGATACAAAACGCAGACATCGAGACAAAGCGCTCAATCATAGTTTGAGAGCTTTGCTAATTCAGAAAGATACAAAACTAATTCCAGCTTTTGGAAACCTTTACCTGCGTTTGAGAGCTTTGCTAATTCAGAAAGATACAAAACACCAATTGTTGAGGAGATACATACAATGAGGTTTGAGAGCTTTGCTAATTCAGAAAGATACAAAACGGTGTGAGGTTAAAAGTCTTAGCACTACAGGTTTGAGAGCTTTGCTAATTCAGAAAGATACAAAACCAGGAGGTACCGGACGTATCTCCTTGGATAGTTTGAGAGCTTTGCTAATTCAGAAAGATACAAAACGGCTACAACAACGCAAAGGTGAAAACATACGTTTGAGAGCTTTGCTAATTCAGAAAGATACAAAACAGGCGGCGTAATGGAATACAACAAGGACTAGTTTGAGAGCTTTGCTAATTCAGAAAGATACAAAACATACACAGCAGAAGAGGTAGCCAATGCTATGTTTGAGAGCTTTGCTAATTCAGAAAGATACAAAACCTAAACACTTATTGTACCGATTCTGATTCTGTTTGAGAGCTTTGCTAATTCAGAAAGATACAAAACTTTGACTACGAGGGCACATACTACGATTTGTTTGAGAGCTTTGCTAATTCAGAAAGATACAAAACCAAGTTACAGTTCTCAATGTATTGCTGCAGGTTTGAGAGCTTTGCTAATTCAGAAAGATACAAAACAAGGTTGGTGGATTTGAAATTGGAGCATTGGTTTGAGAGCTTTGCTAATTCAGAAAGATACAAAACAATGGGCGCAGAGGATGCAAGAAAAGTTTTGTTTGAGAGCTTTGCTAATTCAGAAAGATACAAAACCAATCTGGCGCTGAATGTGCATAAAGTCGCGTTTGAGAGCTTTGCTAATTCAGAAAGATACAAAACTGGTGTGCTAAGTGCGCGTTACCCCGGGTTGTTTGAGAGCTTTGCTAATTCAGAAAGATACAAAACTAAAAATGGAGATTTAATATGTCAAGACTAGTTTGAGAGCTTTGCTAATTCAGAAAGATACAAAACTTCCTGCCGACATACTCACTATAATTTTTTGTTTGAGAGCTTTGCTAATTCAGAAAGATACAAAACTGGCTGGAACAGCTGCGGCAACAGGGATAGTTTGAGAGCTTTGCTAATTCAGAAAGATACAAAACGATAAATCTGTACAGAAGGCCTATCAGGATGTTTGAGAGCTTTGCTAATTCAGAAAGATACAAAACCAGCAGTTGGAGCTCAAAGAACTTGTTGAGTTTGAGAGCTTTGCTAATTCAGAAAGATACAAAACCGCGCTTCATACACCCCGGGCATGGCACATGTTTGAGAGCTTTGCTAATTCAGAAAGATACAAAACGAGACAGGATAGGGGTGTAGGAATGGTACAGTTTGAGAGCTTTGCTAATTCAGAAAGATACAAAACGGATAACAACGTATCATTGTCCGCTGGATCGTTTGAGAGCTTTGCTAATTCAGAAAGATACAAAACACTATCACTCCGCTTACGCTTCGTTTTCGAGTTTGAGAGCTTTGCTAATTCAGAAAGATACAAAATCCTTACTTCTTGATCAGGTTAGAAATCATAGTGCAAGGTAGGAATAGAGGGTTTCAGCGAAAAACATATTGAAGCATTAAATCATATTTTAAACAGATAAAAGAGATTGAAAAGAATAAGATGGATTAAGGAGGAAAGACTATGATTTCGGCAAAACCTACAGAGAATCTTGTTGGCATTATAATTGAGGGAGATTATGAGGATTTCTATGAAATCGTAGAAAGCATTCATAGAATGACTGGGTTCGAAGAAAACTATGATGATTGCTGTTGGAGTATAAAGAATCGTTTACTTGGAATCTGTTATGATATGAGGCATGCTTTCATGGGAGATAGAGACATAAAGCTGGTAGATAACGGTGTTCATGATGAAATGATGAAGTGGCATTCTATGATACTCCCAAAACAAGAGGTTCACTTTAGCGTAAATGTTATGTTTCCTGAAGCAGTTTTTGTTGCTTTGTCGGCACCAGAATTATATGTTTGGTCATGTCAGTATTATCGAAAGAGAACTAAAAGGCAAGAAGAGAATGCTGCTTTTCCTACTCATAAGTATTCAAGCTATATAAGAGATAAAGCGATAATTGATACTCTTTCAGCAGTAATACTAGGTACCCTTGCTGAGGTTATTGGCGATGATGAGATTGAGAAGTTGTTTAAGATTAGAGGTCATAGGTACGAAGACCTCTTTCTTAATTATGCGACACAATATGTGGATAAATGTAATATTGAATACTTAAAGACAGCACCGGAAAAGAGAAAGGACAAGCTTAGAAATATTGCAAAGAGGTTTGTGCAACAGCCGGATGCATATAAAAATATGAAGAGAGATTTGGAGTATTCTGCGAAGCAGTATGGATGCAGTTTCCATGAGCTACATGATCCGAAGCTGAAGTATCCGGAAGAGATTGAGTGGTAATTTGGTTTTAATAATATGAAATATGAGATAAAGAAATTATAATGATAAAAGGGGTCCTTATGAATATTATTGTAGCAATTGATTCTTTTAAAGGCAGCCTTACCTCCCTTCAAGCAGGCACCGCCGCAGAGCAGGGAATTCTCCGTGCGCTGCCGGATGCAACTGTATCCGTCAAGCCGGTGGCAGACGGCGGAGAAGGAACTGTGGCGGCTCTGGTATCTGGTCTTAAGGGAAAATATGTGACGATTCCGGTTATCGGTCCGCTCGGTCAGCCGGTGGAGGCAACTTATGGAATTCTGCCGGATCAGACAGCTGTGATCGAGATGGCAGAGGCCGCTGGGCTTCCTCTTGTTCCGACAGAGGCGCGTAATCCGATGAAAACGACAACCTACGGTGTGGGCGAGCTCATCCGCCATGCACTGGATCAGGGGTGCCGGAATTTTATTATTGGAATCGGCGGCAGTGCGACCAACGATGGAGGTACTGGTATGCTGCATGCACTTGGCTGTCATTTTTGCAAAGCGGACGGAACGGATATCGCACCGGGAGCCTGTGAACTGCCGGAACTTGCATCGATTGACTGTTCGGAACTTGATCCGCGTCTTGCCGAAAGCTACTTTGCAATTGCATGTGACGTGACCAACCCGCTGTGTGGTCCGCAGGGGGCAAGTATTATTTTTGCTCCGCAAAAAGGTGCGGATCCCGATATGGTTTTAAAGCTGGATGCCGCACTTTGGCATCTGGCAGATATTTCTGCGGAAGCACTTGGCAAAGATTTTCGCGACCAGCCGGGTGCCGGGGCGGCAGGAGGACTTGGATTTGCGTTTGCAGCGTATCTGCATGGCTGTTTGCGGCCGGGCGTGGATATAGTATTGGATGCGGTATTGCCGGAGGAACAGTTGCAGGATGCCGATATCGTTGTAACCGGAGAGGGGCGTTTTGACGGACAGACCGCGATGGGAAAAGCGCCTGTCGGTATCGCACGCCGCGCAAAAGCACATGGCTGCAAGGTATTCGTGCTGGCAGGCAGCGTTGAACCGGAAGGTGCACATACTTTACAGAAGGACAAGCCGCTGGTGGATGGTGTATTTTCCATTCTTCCGGGCGTGCTTTCGCTGGAAGATGCCATGCGTGAAGAGATTGCATATGAAAACATGCGTTTTACAGCGGAACAGGTATTCCGGATAGTTGCGGGCCGGTAGGCATAAGATCACTTTAAAAGAGCGGAACAGGGAGGAAAGTATATGGCAGAATTAAAATGTCCGCATTGTGGACAGGCATTTACTGTGGATGATACAGAGGTTAGTTCTATCATTCAGCAGATCAGAGATAAAGAATTTCAGAAGGATTTGAAGTCACGAGTGTCCGAAATGGAAGAGCACATGCGTGAGAAACATGAACTTGAGCTTGAAGCAAAAGAAAATGAGATTAAGACGAAGGATCGCGAGGCATACGAAAAAGAGATTAAGAAATTGCAGGAGCGATTGAAAAAAGAGGAAGCGAAAGTTACTTCTTTACAAAATGATCTAAACAGCAGTGAAGATAAAAAGAAGATTGCGGTAATGGAAGCTGTAAAAAAGGTGGAAGATGAAAAGCGCGATCTTGAGGGAAAGCTCACGCAGGAGAAGGATCGGGCACAGTTTCTTCTGACGCAAAAGGATGATGAAATTGCATATTATAAGGATCTGAAGACACGTATGTCAACCAAGATGGTTGGGGAAACGCTAGAGCAGCATTGCGAGATCCAGTTTAATCAGCTGAGAGCCACTGCATTCAGAAACGCTTATTTTGAGAAGGATAACGACGCAAGAAGCGGCAGCAAGGGCGATTATATCTACCGCGAATGTGATGAAAATGGCGTAGAAATTATTTCCATCATGTTTGAAATGAAAAATGAGATGGATGAGACTGCGACGAAGCATAAAAATGAGGATTTTTTCAAGGAACTGGACAAAGACCGGAGAGAGAAAAAGTGCGAGTATGCAGTCCTGGTATCGCTGCTCGAAGCAGACAGTGAGCTATACAACGGCGGAATCGTAGATGTTTCTTATAAATATGATAAAATGTATGTTGTGCGTCCACAATGTTTTATTCCGATGATTACGTTGCTTCGGAATGCTGCCATGAACGCGCTGGTCTATAAGCAGGAGCTGGAAGTAATCCGAAATCAGGATATTGATATTTCCAATTTTGAAGATAGCTTAATGCAGTTTAAAAGTGATTTTAGCAGAAACTATAATATTGCGCATACTCATTTTGATAAAGCCATTGATGAAATCGATAAGACCATTGACCATTTGCAGAAGGTCAAGAAGGAACTTCTGGGATCTGATAATCAGCTTAGAATTGCAAACAATAAGGTGGATGAAGTCAGTGTAAAGAAGCTTACCAAAAATAATCCAACGATGCAGGCGAAGTTTAAGGAAATGAATGAAAGCTAGAAATTGTAGGATTGCGTAGCGACGGTCACGTATGATATAGTATGGAAAACAGACAGCATTGAAACATAATGGTGAGGGGCTGTATAAGTATATGTAGAGAGCCGGCAATTGCTGGCTCTTCTATGTTGAAAAACAATAATTTTCGGAGAAAGGAACTCCTATGAATATATACGATGAACTGGAAAATTTAAAAGCGCAGGCCCGTTTAAATCCGGCACTGGCACAGGCTTTACTTGACACGAGAACAGTTTCCAATCCGGTTACTGCATTCTGCCGCATTGCGCAGGAAAACGGATGTACATTTTCGGCAATGGACCTTATATCTGCAGGGGAGGATTCTTATGCGGCGATGCGGCGTTCCACGAATGGTGGAGGGGAGAATTCTCCACTGTTGCAGGGGGAAGATGATCTGTATGAGATGTTTCTGGTGGAATTACTGTAGTGTTTGATTCCAATAGAAGAACATGATTTTTTAGAATAGGAGAACATATGAAACCCAGAACACCCAAAAGCATAGAATTATACAACAAACTACTCGACCGTGGTTACCCAAGGGAATTTTGTGAGCAGGTTTCCCTGAATCTGAACACGGACTGGACCGCGCAGCGCATGCTCGGCTATCTTTCCCATTACCGGAAGCTTCCGATGGAGGAAATCGCCGATGAGATGCTTGCGATTTTAAGCGACCGGAACCGGATCATGCAAAAGCATGAGCTTGAGAATACGAATGCGAAGTGGAACCAATTTATGATACAGGGATTTGAGGACTCGTCACAAAACGACGAAGAGGAGTAGATAGGTAAATCAACAAAGGAGTGTAGAATGCATACATTAAAGAAATTTATCAAATATTACGGGCCGTACAAGGCGGTCTTTTTTATAGACTTATTATGTGCAACAATCATCAGTCTTGTGGATCTGGCATATCCACAGATATTGCGTTCGCTGACGAAGACGTTGTTCGTAGGAGAGGCGAAGCAGATTCTGTCTGCGTTAGGACCGATTGCAGCGTTGCTTTTTGCGGCATATGTTCTACAGACACTTTGCAAGTATTACGTGACATATGCGGGACATATGATGGGTGCGCGCATGGAGCGCGATATGCGCAAGGAATTGTTCGACCATTACGAAAAGCTTTCGTTTTCTTATTATGATCAGCACAATTCCGGACAGATGATGAGCAAGCTGGTATCGGATCTGTTCGATATTTCCGAATTGGCACATCATGGCCCGGAGAATCTTTTTATTTCTCTGATCAAGATTGTGGGATCGTTCCTGTTTTTGTTTGTGATCAACTGGAGACTGGCGATTCCGATGCTGGTGCTCGTAGTTGTTATGCTGATTTTTTCCTATGGGCAGAACCGCAAAATGCAGGAGACGTTCATGGACAACCGCAGAAAAATAGGAGATATCAATTCCAGTCTGCAGGATACATTGTCCGGTATTCGTGTGGTGCAGTCGTTTGCAAATGAACGTATTGAACAGGAAAAATTTAATAAAAGCAATGAGGGATTTCTTGTTTCCAAAGACGCGAACTATCGTTGCATGGGAAGCTTTATGAGTGGAAATCTGTTCTTCCAGGGAATGATGTATCTCACGACACTGGTGTTTGGCGGATGGCTGATCGCACATGGAAAGATGGCCGTCGGTGATCTGGCGATGTATGCACTGTATATCGGCATTTTCATCAGCCCAATTCAGATTTTAGTAGAGCTTACGGAGATGATGCAGAAAGGCCTGTCGGGTTTTCGACGTTTCCTGGACGTGGTCGAGACGGAGCCGGAAATTGTGGATGCAGCAGATGCGCGAATCTTGTCTAATGTAAAAGGCAATGTCTGCTATGAGAATGTTTCTTTCCATTACAGCGATGATGATACGCCGGTTTTGGAACATGTTTCTTTTGAGATACCGGCAGGAAAATCGATTGCATTAGTCGGTCCGTCGGGAAGTGGAAAGACGACGATCTGTTCGCTGTTGCCACGCTTTTACGATGTGACAGGTGGACGGGTTACGATTGACGGAATTGATGTCAGAAAACTGACACTTGAGAGTCTGAGAAATCAGATTGGTCTTGTACAGCAGGATGTGTATCTGTTCTGTGGCAGCATCAAGGACAATATTGCATACGGCAGACCGGATGCGACGATGGAGGAAATCGTTGATGCCGCACGTAAAGCGAACATTCATGATTTCATTATGGAGCTGCCGGATGGATATGATACCTTCGTGGGAGAGCGTGGCACACGCCTGTCCGGTGGACAGAAGCAGCGTATTTCAATTGCGCGGGTGTTCCTGAAGAATCCTCCGGTTCTTATATTGGACGAGGCAACCAGTGCACTTGATAACGAAAGCGAGCGCTATATTCAGAAGAGTCTTGAGGAGCTGGCAAAAGACCGGACGACGATTACCATTGCGCACAGACTTTCTACGATCCGGAATGCGGACGAGATATTGGTTGTGGCGGAGAATGGAATCGCCGAGCGGGGAACGCATGAGGAACTTTTAAAGCAGGGTGGAATTTATGCACACTATTATGAGATGAGTTGATTAGGGGGAGCATATGAAATTAAAAGAAAAATGGAAAAAGAAATACATCGGCGATCGCAGCTTTTATCGCAGATATCTGCTGCTTGCAGTTCCGATGATCTTACAGAATGCAATCACAAATCTTGTGAGTTTTCTGGATAATATTATGGTCGGACAGTTGGGAACAGAGCAGATGTCGGGAGTTGCCATTGTCAATCAGTTGATTTTTGTGTACAATCTTGCGATTTTTGGCGCGGTGTCTGCAGCAAGCATTTTTGGTGCACAGTATTTCGGTCAGGGCAATCATAAGGGACATATGCATTCGTTCCGCTTTAAGCTGTATGCGGCACTTTTGGTGACCATTCTGGCCATTGCATTGTTTGTGACAAAGGGCGCGGATCTGATTTCACTGTATTTGACGGATACTGCCGGAAACGGTGCGACGGAGTTTGCTTTGCAGTACGGACAGAAGTATCTGGCGATTATGATGATCGGTCTGATTCCGTTCGCGGTCAATCAGGCGTACGCAACGAATATCAAAGAGACGGGTCAGACGTTTGTTCCGATGATCGCGAGTTTTGTTGCGGTAGGAAGCAATGCGCTGTTGGATTATCTGTTGATCTTTGGTGTGGGTCCGATTCCGAAACTTGGTGTGGAAGGAGCGGCAATCGCTACCGTGATGGCGCGTTATATTGAGGCTGCAATCGTTATCATCTGGGCACATGTGAAGCGGGAACAGAACAGATATCTGGAAGGTGCTTATGCAGGATTTGGTATTCCCTTGCAGGAGTTGAAAACAATTATCATCAAGGGACTTCCGCTGATGCTGAATGAAGTGCTGTGGGCGGCAGGAATGACAACGGTTACGCAGTGCTATTCGGTGCGCGGACTTGATGTTGTGGCGGGCCTGAATATTGCCACGACCATTACGAATCTGTTCAATATTGTTTACATACAGCTTGGTGCGTGCATCAGTATTGTGGTTGGACAGTACCTGGGGGCAGGACAGTTGGAAGAGGCAAAAGATGCGGACAACAAAATGATTGTGTTCAGTGTATTCTGTTGTGTGATCATGGCGTTGATCATGCTTCTTGTGGGAGGTTTTTTCCCATCTATTTACAATACTTCGGAGGAGATCAAGACACTGGCGACAAGCTTTATTGCAGTGTCGGCAATCATTATGCCGTTCTGTTCGTTCAGCCATGCTTCGTATTTTACATTGCGTTCGGGCGGAAAAACGCTGGTGACGTTTCTGTTTGATTCCGTGTTTACATGGATTATTGTGGTGCCGATAGCATTTTTGCTGGCACATTATACGGGGCTTGGAATTGTAAGCGTTTACTTTTTGGTGCAGGCGACGGAGCTGATCAAAGTTGTGATCGGATACTGCATGGTGCGCAGCAATGTATGGGTTGTTAAAATCGTATGATATGTCTATTGACAAAGCCACAATGGAAATATATGATATAGGTATCAATTGATACCTATATTGGAGGGCATTCATTTGGCAAACAAAACAAATGCACGCATTGAAAGCGAATTAGAAGTTAAAACCTATATACAAGATTTAAAATTTGCTCTTAATAATGGGGCACAAATTAATTTTCAGGCTAAGAGACGTGTAGATGAAAATAGAGAAGAAAAATATACAAATCAGTATACAATAAATACATTATTTCCAAATGAAAATCCTGTAGATGCAATAAAGCGGGAGTTATTAACACTTTCTGTAGAAGATTATATGCAGACGGTAAAAGATATGCGCTTTCCAAAAAGAAGTGAAATGCGAGAGTTTGGGAAGGTTTATAATGGTACGGATGATGTATATATAAAAATAAGAGTTGAACTTTTAGGAATATATGGAAATACTACTACATTTGTAATGTCTTTTCATTATGCTGAACGGGCATTCATGCCAGAAATGTTTCCGTATAGAAAGAAATAGGAGGTGCTTTCATGGACATGAAGACTATAAAAAGTGAAAAGCGTTTATGCACGTGTTGCATGGAAGAGCATGAAGTGAAAACAGTTCTTGTCAGGGAGTATACGACTTTTAAAAATGTGAAAGTTATGTATGATGCGTCCTATTTATATTGTGATATAGTAGATGAACTGTATATGGATGAGCAACAGATGCAGGAAAATGATATAAAACTTAAAGATGCATACAGAAGAGAAGAAGGTCTTTTAACGTCAACACAAATTATCGGAATAAGAGAAAAATATAATATAAGTCAAAGGGACTTGTGTATATTGCTTGGCTGGGGAGGAAAGACAATTACCAGATATGAGAGTCATCAGGTACAAGATAAAGCACATGATACAATTTTGAAAAAAATTGATCAGGATCCGGAGTGGTTTTTAGCTTTATTAAGTGATGCAAAAAACAATTTGCCTATGGAATTTTATCAGAAGTATCATTCAGCTGCAATCAACTTGTATGAAGAAGATCAGGATGCTTATTTGAGAAAAGCGATTCAGGCCAGTTATGCAAAGTTTCAGGATAATGAACTTTATCATGGAAATACACCATTAGCACTTGACAAAGTTGTGGATGTGATCCGATATTTTGCAGCATCAAAAAATGTTACAAATCTTTATAAGGTTAAATTGGTGAAACTTATGTGGTATGCAGATGCTTTATCTTACAAAAAACGAGGGTATGCAATTACAGGATTGGTGTATCAGGCATTACCGATGGGAGCTGTTCCAGTAGGGCATAACTCGATTATAGATTTAAAAGATATACCTTGCAAAGAAGTTGATATGGGGGAGACAAACGCATATCATTTTTCTTTAAAGGGAAAACAAAAATTTTTAACATTATCAGATGATGATAAGAAGATTTTAGATATTGTAATTGAAAAGCTTGGAAAGTTGACAAAAAATGAAATTGTTTCATTTATGCACAAAGAACAGGCATATCAGAAAACTACACTAAGAGATGTGATTTCGTTTAAGTACGCCAAAAACTTACAAATATAATACTATTTTACCGATTTTGTGATATAATCTATGCATTGCGCTGACTTTTAGCAGCGCGCGAAACCAATGAGAAAGGGATTAGAATTATGTTATCTTGGATTGAAATCGTCAACAGTGCGGTGAACAATTTCATCTGGGGTGTACCTGCCATGATCTGTATTATCGGTGTGGGGCTGGTATTGAGCTTTCGTACCGGATTTTTGCAGATTCGCAAGTTTCCATATGCAATGAAAGTAACCCTGGGACGTATGTTAAAAAAGAGAGAGGCGTCCGACGGTGCACTGACTCCGTTTCAGGCAGTATGTACGGCGCTTGCCGCGACGGTAGGAACGGGAAACGTTGCCGGAGTTGCCGGAGCGATCGCAATCGGAGGACCCGGG